>Ga0307513_10000790_pt1 | contig 45976 bp, 58 predicted proteins | sample 15_EM_MG_FD_202174 | JGI IMG/M metagenome (GOLD analysis project Ga0307513, IMG submission 202174) | Populus trichocarpa ectomycorrhiza microbial communities from riparian zone in the Pacific Northwest, United States - 15_EM | ecosystem: Host-associated > Plants > Roots > Unclassified | place...
CCTAGCCCAGCCCCCAGGCCAGCCGCGCGATCTCGATGGACGCGAGCTTGGCCTCGAAGGCCGACCAGTCGTCAAGTTCGGCGATGGGGGCCCAGATCGCCTCGATCTCGTTGTAGAGCAGCTCTTCCGGCTCGCGCCGCTTGAAATAGGCGTCGGCCAGCCGCTCCGGCCGGTCGGGCTGGTAGGCTGCCACGAGGGTGCGGAACTCGGCGAACCCGTCCTCCGCGTAGATCTCGCCTCGCGGGCTCGCCAGGGCGCGGACCCCGTCGCCGCAGAACCAGTCGAAGAAGAAGGGCTCCCAGCGCAGCCGCTCGCCGCCCTCGGCGAAGGCGCGGAACATCGCCTGCACCAGGCCGGCGTCGTCGTCGCGTGTCCGAGGTTGCAGGCCCAGGCGGCGCAGCATCGCGACGGTCAGTTCGCTACGGTAAGCCGACCCGAAGCCGTTCAGCGCCGCGACCAGGGGCTCGGTCGCGGTCACCAGGCTGAGGCAGCCCGCGAGCTGCTGCAGGTTCCAGAACACCGCCTCGGGCTGGCGCCCGAAGCTGTAGAGCCCGGCGTGGTCGAAATAGGCGGCGGTGAAGTTCGGGTCGTTGTGCGGCAGGAACCGATAGGGGCCGTAATCAAAGCTCTCCCCGGTCATGTTCAGGTTGTCGGTATTGAGCACGCCGTGCACGAAGCCGGCCGCCATCCAGGTCGCGGTCAGCCGGGCGGAGCGCGCGACCACAGCCTCGAGCATGGCCGTGGGCCGGTCGTTGGCGCCCTCGAGTTCGGGATAGTAGTTGGCGATCACATAGTCGGTCAGCGCTGTGATCCGGTCGCCGCGCTCGAAGAAGGCGTGGCGCTGGAAGCTGCCGAAGCGGATGTGGCTGTACGACAGGCGCACCAGCACCGAGGATCGCGTCGGGCTGGGCTCGTCGCCGCGCTCCAGGTCCTCGCCCGTCTCGATCAGCGAAAACGAGCGCGAGGTCGGAACCCCCAGCGCCTCCAGCATGGCGGTGGCCAGCACCTCGCGGATGCCGCCCTTCAGGGTCAGCCGGCCGTCGCCGGAGCGCGACCAGGGTGTGCGGCCCGAGCCCTTGGTGCCGAGGTCGAGCAGACGATCGGAGCCGGCCTCCCGCATCTGGGCGAAGGTGAAGCCGCGCCCGTCGCCGATCTCGGGGTTGTAAACCCGGAACTGGTGGCCGTGATAACGCTGCGCCAGCGGCGGAGCGAGGTTGCCCGGCAGAGGTTCGAAACGGCCGAAGTGCGCGATCCATTCCTCATCCGTCAGCAGGTCGAGCCCGACGGTCGCCGCGGCCCGGTCGTTGCGGAACCGAAGGAGGGTCTGCGGAAACGCCTCCGCCCGCACCGGATCGGCGAACTCAGGACCCAGGTCCGCCAGCTTCGGATCGGGGCGATAGGCGGGCGAGACCGGCATACATTCCAGATGGCCGATTTGGCGCACCCCCACAACCCAGCCTCACATCGGGCGCGGCTTGGTCCTCTACCCGATCCTGGTTCCCATGCCGCCGTCGACGCGCAGGACCTCGCCGGTGATGAACTGGCTTTCGTCGGAGGCGAGGAAGAGGGCGGCGTAGGCGGTGTCCCAGGCGGTGCCCATCTTGCCGCGCAGGGGCACGCGGGCGTCGCGCTCGGCGCGGACCTCCGCCGTCGAGCGGCCTGAGGCTGCGGCGATGCCGCTCACCGCCATGGGGGTGTCCATGTAGCCCATCATGATGGCGTTCGACCGAATGCCGTAGCGAGCATTGGACTGGGCGACGCTGGTGGTCAGCCGGTTCACCCCGGCCTTGGAGACCTCGTAGGCGAGCTGGATGCCACCGCCCACCGCCGCCAGCGACGAGATGTTGACGATGGCCCCGCCCTCCTGCTCGCGCATCACCGGCAGCGCCGCCTTGATCACCAGCCACATCCCCTTGAGGTTGACGGCCAGGATGCGGTCGAAGGCGGCCTCCTCGAGACGGTGGGCCGGCCCGTCGCCGCCGCCGATCCCGACGTTGTTCACCAGGATGTCGAGCCGTCCCATGCGCGCCTTGGCCTCGTCGACGATCGCCTGGCAGTCGGCGGACTTGGTCACGTCGGCCGCCAGGAAGCTGGCCTTGCCGCCCTCCTCCGCGATCATCGCCGCGGTCTCTTCGGCCCGCTCGGCCACGCGGTCGACGCAGAGCACTTGGGCGCCCTCGCGCGCGAACAGCACCGCCATCGCCCGGCCGTTGCCGATGGTCTCGCCCGGCGTCTGGCCCGCGCCGACGACGACCGCGGCCTTGCCGTCCAACCGGCCGGCCACGATCAGAAGCCCTTCAGGTCAGGATCGAGGGTCTGGCCCTCGTCGAGCTGCACCCCAAACGTGTTCAGCATCATCGAGACCTGGGTGTACTGGCCGACGGTGAAGACCACGTCCATGCAGGCCTTCTCCCCGAAGTGTTTGCGCAGCTCGGCCCAGGTGGCGTCGGTGATGAACTGGTCGGCGTGCAGCTCGTCCGAGGCTTGCATCAACGCCTTGTCCGCCGCGCCCCAGCCGGCGTCAGGGCCCGCCTTGATCTGGCCGATCTCAGCCTCCGAGAGACCAGACTGCAGCCCAATGCGGGTGTGCTGCGTGAATTCATAACCCGACTTGCAGAGGAACCCGGTGCGCAGGATCACGATCTCCCGCTCGCGGGCCGGCAGGTCGTTGCGGCGCGACAGCACATAGCCGCCCCAGGCGTTGAACCGGCTCAATGCCTTGGGCGCATGCGCCAGGGTGCGGAAGATGTTCAGCACGGGGCCGGGCCGGAACGCCTCCAGCGCCTCGGACTGCTCGGGCGTCAGGTCGGCGTCGGCGACAGGCGTGATACGCGGCTTGGTCAGTCTCATGGGCTCCCTCCGGCAGCTCTCAGCGGCCGCTCTCCGCGCCACCTTAGCGGACAGAGCCTTTCCTGCCAGGCCCGACCCCTGCTACCGAGGGTTTATGGCCAAGCGGATCACGCTCGACTTCCTGCGCACCGAAAGTGCTTCGGGCATGATCCTCGCGGTGGCGGCGCTGGCGGCGATCCTGTTGGCCAATTCGCCGTGGGCCGGCGCCTATTTCGGCTTCATCGAGGCCCCCTTCACCATCCAGATCGGCGGGTTCGTCGAGACCCACTCGATCCTCGACTGGATCAAGGAAGGGCTGATGGCGATCTTCTTCTTCGTCGTCGGGCTTGAGATCAAATACGAGATCGTCAAAGGCGAGCTGGCCAATCCCAGGCGCCTGGCGCTGCCCGTGCTGGCGGCGCTCGGCGGCATGGTCGTCCCCGCGGCGATCTTCCTGGCGTTCAACGCCGGACCCGGCGGCATACCGCAAGGCTGGCCTACGCCGGTCGCCACCGACATCGCCTTCGCGCTCGCCGCCCTCGCCATCGCCGGGCCGAAGCTCTCGCCGACCCTGCGGATCTTCCTGCTGACCCTCGCCATCGTCGACGACCTGGGAGCGGTGGTGCTGATCGGGGCGCTGTTCACCGACCAGGTGCACCTGCCGGCGCTCGGGGGCGCCTTGGCGACCCTGGCGCTGATGGGCCTGCTCGGCCGCTGGCGTAAGGCGCCGTATCTCCTCTACGCCCTGGGGTTCCTGGTGCTCTGGGCCTTCACCCTGAAGTCAGGGGTCTCGACTTCGGTGGCGGGTGTGGCGGCGGCCGCGACCATCCCGCTCGGCGCGCGCAAGACCGGCCGGCCGGGCGTGCTCGAAGACTTCATGGAGAGCCTGCACCCCTATGTGGCGTTCCTGATCCTGCCGCTCTTCGCCTTCGCAGCGGCCGGATTCTCGATCCAGGGGCTGGGGCTGCGAGATCTGTTCGGGCCCGTCGCGCTCGGTGTGGCGCTCGGCCTCTTCCTCGGCAAGCAGATCGGGGTCTTCGGCGGGGCTGCCCTGGTAATCGGCCTGAAACTGGCGCGCCGGCCCACGGGCGCGAAGTGGATCGAGCTCTACGGCGTCTCGCTGCTCACCGGCATCGGCTTCACCATGAGCCTGTTCATCGGCCAGCTCGCCTTCCCGATCGGCGACGCCAGCGACCAGGCCCAGGTGCGCATCGGCGTGGTGGCGGGCTCGATCCTTTCCACCATGGCCGGCATGGCGGTGCTGGCCTGGGCGCAGTCGCGGCGGCCGCCTGAGGATTAGCCGCCGATCGCGCCGCGCAGGTAGGCGGCGGTCTCGCCGACCGCGAGCTCCACCTTCGGCGAGACCCCGGCCATGACGAAGAAGTCGTGGATCATGTGCGGATATTCCACGTGCTTGGCTTCGACGCCCGCCGCCTTCAGACGCTCGGCATAATCGCGGCCTTCGTCCTTCAGCGGATCGAAGCCGGCCGTGACGATCAGGGCGGGCGCTACGCCGGCCACGTCGGCTCGGCCCAGCATGGCGCGATGGGCGTGCGGGTGGCCGACCGCGGCCAGGCACTTGTCGAACCAGGCGATCGCGGCGCGGGTCAGCACAGGGCCGTCGAGGGCCTTGCGCGACGCCGTCTCCTCGTCCGGCCAGATGCCGGGATAGAGCAGTAGCTGGTAGACCAGCTTGCGCTCGGGGTCGTCCTTCAGATCGACCGCCACCGAGGCCGCCAGGTTGCCGCCGGCGGAATCGCCGCCCACCGCAATCCGGGCCGGGTCGGCGCCGATCTCCGACGCGTGGTCAAAGGCCCACTTGGTGGCCGCCAGCGCGTCGTCATGGCCGGCCGGGAACGGATGCTCCGGCGCCAGCCGGTAGTCGACCGCCAGCAGGCGGAAGCCCGAAGCCTTGGCGAGGCGGCGACAGTGCCCGTCGTGGGTCTCCAGGTCGCCGATCACGAAGCCGCCGCCATGGAAGTAGACCAGCAGGGGCGAGGGCGTCGTCGCGCCCGCCGGGGTGTAGAGCCGAGCCGGAATCTCGCCCGCTCCGCCGGCCACCTTCAGGTCGCGCGTCTCGACGTCCTTCGGCGGATTCGGATCGTGGCCCGCCCGCTGCATGCGGTAGCCCGCGCGGATCATCTCAGGCGGGATGTCGTCCAGGGACGGTTGCGGCTGGCCTTCCATGGCCTTGGCCTGCAGTTCCAGCATGGTCTGGAAGTCAGCGTCGAGCGTGGACATTGCGGGTCTCCTGAAACGAAAAGGGGGCCGCCTTGCGAGCGACCCCCCGGCCTTCGTAGGCGCCTATCTTACTCCGCGGCCTGCTTCGGCGCGTAGCCGAGTACAGCCTTGGTCTCCAGGAACTCGTGGAAGGCGTAGTCGCCCCACTCGCGCCCGTTGCCGCTCATCTTGTAGCCGCCGAACGGAGCGGTGAGGTCGCCGCCGCCGCCGTTGATCGACACCTGGCCGGCGCGCAGCTTCGACGCCACCTTGCGGGCCTGTTCGATGTCGGCCGCCTGCACATAGGCGGCCAGGCCGTACTCGGTGTCGTTGCCGATATCGATGGCCTGTTCGACGCTGTCGTAGCCGAGGATCGACAGCACGGGGCCGAAGATCTCTTCCTTGGCGATGGTCATGTCGTTGGTGACGTTGGCGAAGACGGTGGGCTTCACATAGTAGCCCTTGTCCAGGCCTTCCGGCCGGCCCACGCCGCCGATGACCAGGGTGGCGCCCTCGTCGATGCCGGCCTGGATCAGCTTCTGGATCTTGTCGAACTGGGTCTTGTTGACCACCGGCCCGAGTTGGAAATTGCCGTTCGGGTCGCCCACGGTGACGCCCGCCGCCGTCTCACGGGCCACCGTGATCGCCTCGTCCATCCGCTTGGAGGGGACGAGCATCCGGGTGGGCGCATTACAGGACTGGCCGGAGTTCGGCATCATGGAGGCCACGCCGCGGCCGACGCCCTTGGCGAACGCGTCGTCGTCCAGGACGATGTTCGGGCTCTTGCCGCCCAGCTCCTGGGCCACGCGCTTGACGGTCGGGGCCGCCGCTTTGGCGACCTCGATGCCGGCCCGGGTCGACCCGGTGAAGGAGACCATGTCGACTTCAGGATGGCTCGAGAGCGCCGCGCCGACGGTCGGCCCGTCGCCCTGCACCAGGTTGAAAACGCCCGCGGGCACGCCCGCCGCATGCATGATCTCGGCGAAGATCTGGCCGGAGAACGGGGCCACTTCCGACGGCTTCAGCACCATGGTGCAGCCAGTGGCGATGGCCGGGGCCACCTTGCAGACGATCTGGTTCAGCGGCCAGTTCCAGGGGGTGATGAACGCGCAGACGCCGATCGGCTCCTTGACGATCATCGTCGGGCCGCGGTCGTCCTCGAACTTGAAGGTCTTCAGGATCTCGATGGCGGTGGACAGGTGGCCCAGGCCGATCGGCACCTGCGCCCGCTGGGCGAGCGACGACGGCGCGCCCATCTCTTCCGTGACAGCGGTCGCCAGGTCGCCGAAGCGCTTCTGGTATTCAGCCAGGATACGGCCCAGCACCTCCAGGCGCTCTTCGCGGCTGGTCTGCGACCAGCTGTCGAACGCCTTGCGGGCGGCCTTCACGGCCTTGTCGACGTCGGCCGCCGAGCCCATGGAAATCTTGCCCGCCACCGCTTCGGTCGCGGGGTTCTCGACGTCCAGCGTCTTCGGCGTGACCGGATCGACCCACTTACCATCGATGTAGAACTGCAGGTACTCGCGCATTGGCGTCCTCCTGGACCGGTTTTTGTCGCGCCGGAGCCATCCGCCCCGGGTTCAAACAAGCATTTTAGTGATCGGCGATAACGGGGGAAGCCCCATCGTCGCTACAGTTGATGCACCAGAGGCAGTCCCGCAACCGGGGACCGGCATTTCAGGACATAATTGGCTCGGATCGAGCCGATGTAGAGGTCCCTCAGGTCGGGTCCGCCCCAGGTGACGTTGGTGGGATGGTTCACCGTCTCGCCGCCGGGATCGTGGATCACCGTGACAACCTCATGTGTCGGCGTGATGGCGACCACCTTGTTCGCGGCCGGCAGGCAGACCCAGAGGTTGCCGTCGCCATCCATGCCCACACCATCGGTGTAGCCGAGATCGTTGTGGTCGTGTTGCGGCTGCCCGGGCGGCGCCTGCAGCTTGCCCAGCACGGGACCGTAGCGCTCGCCCTTCCCCAACTTGCCGCCGGTCAGCACCGGGAAAGCCATGACATCGGCCCCGCTGGTCTGGGCGCAATAGAGCACCGTGTCGTCGGCCGAGAGCGCCATGCCGTTCGGGAACTTCAGGCCCTCGGCGACGATCGACGACGAACCGTCGGGCCGCAGCACGAAGATGAAGCCGTCGGTTCGGCCGTCCAGCGCCTGCGGCCAGGTCTCGGCGTGGGTGGAGTTGGCGCACCAGATGTTCCCGGCCCGGTCGATCACCGGGTAGTTGGCCGAGGTCAGCCGCTTGCCGCCCACCGCGGCCAGGAGGGTCTCGTGCCGGCCGGTGGCCGGATCGAACCGCTGCAGCGGGCCGTCCTCGCGGTCGTAGATGCCGAAGTTGGCGATCAGGATGCGCCCGGCGGCATCCATGTTGATCCCGTTCGGCGCGCCGCCCTTGGGCCCCAGCCGCTTGAACGACCCATCCGGGAAGATTTCCGCCACCGCGCACTGGTGGTCGGAGGCGAAGACGCGGCCGTCCTTGCCGACCACGACGTCCTCCGGACGGTCGATGCCCACCGCGATCTTGGCGAAGGCGGCCGTGGAGATGGGCGTCAGGCTCATGGATTTCCGTCCCGTATTCTCGTTGACCCGAACCTTGGCCGAGATGACCGGAGCTCCACAAGCGCGCTTGCGGCTTGGCCGGCGCCCCGATAAAGCCCGGACGAAGCGTTTTTCCGGAGACCGCGCATGCTCGGCATCGGCGTCATCGTCATTTTCATCGTCGTGGTCGGCGCGCTGAACTTCTATGAATTCGGCCGGCTGGACTGAGGCCGATCGGGACGCGCTCCTATGGCTAGCCGGGGTGCGGCCCTGATCACCGGTGGCGCTCGCCGGATCGGGCGGGCGCTGGTCACCGCCGCCGCCGACGCTGGCTTCGATGTCGCCATCCACGTCCGCAACGTCGACGACGAGGCGGAAACCGCCGCCGCCGAGGTGCGGGCGCGGGGCCGCAAGGCTGCGATCTTTCCCTGCGACTTGCGCAAGGAGTCCACCACGGTCGCCCTGGTGGGCGAGGCCGAGGCCGAGCTTGGGCCGGTCACCCTGTTGGTGAATTGCGCCAGCGTCTTCGAGGAGGACGCCTTCTCCGACATGAACCGCGCCTCGTGGGACGCGCACATGGAGACCAACCTGCGCGCGCCCCTGGTGCTGGCCCAGGCCTTCGCACGGCGCTTGCCGGCCGACCGGGAAGGGCTGATCGTCAATGTCCTGGACCAGCGGGTGCTGAACCCGACGCCCGGGTTCTTTTCCTATTCGCTGAGCAAGGCCGCGCTGTGGGACGCGACCAGGATCCTGGCGCAGGCGCTGGCGCCCCGGGTGCGGGTGAACGGCATTGGTCCTGGGCCGACACTGCCCTCCACATATCAGGACCAGGCGGCCTTCGACGTCGAGGCGGCCGCCACCTTGATGGGACGCTCCGTCCCGCCGTCGCAGATCGCCCTGGCCCTGCGCTACCTGATCGACGCGACCTCGGTGACCGGCCAGATGATCGCAGTGGATTCCGGGCAGCACCTGGCATGAGCGCCCTCCTCTCCTCCAAGGTGTTCGTCACCGGCCTCAAGGTGCAGGCGCAGATCGGCGTCTATCGCCACGAGATCGGGCGCGTGCAGCCCCTGATCGTGGACGTTGAACTGGACGTGCCGACCGGGGAGTCCGACCGGCTGGCGGAAACCGTGAACTACGAGACCATCCTGCAGGCCGCCCAGCAGCTGGCCGCCGAAGGGCATATCGATCTCGTGGAGACCTTCGCCCATCGCCTCGCCGGGCGCTGCCTGGCCGACCCGCGGGTGACCCGCGCCCGGGTGCGCATCGAAAAGCCGCTGGCGCTGGCCCCCGACGCCGTCGGCGCCGGCGTGGAGATCACCCTCGTCCGCGGGTGACCAATTTGTAACGCGGTTACATCTTTGCGTGACGCCGGTGCGGGCCCATTTCTTAGGGGCCCGCTCTCGGGCAAGGAGGATCCATACCGACGATGACCGACCACGTGAGCTACAGCGCCGCCGAGGACAAGACGCTGCCTGCGGTCTGTTATGCGCTCTACCTGCTCGCCTTCGCCACGGGGATCACGGCCGTCATCGGCTTGGTGATCGCCTACACCCAGCGTCGCTCGGCGGGTCCGGCGATGGAGTCCCATTATACCTTCCTGATCCGCACGTTCTGGATCGGCATCCTGCTGGCGATCGCCGGCGGGGTGGTCGGCGGCGTGATTTTCGCGATCGGCGCGGTGCTGAGCGTGATCCTGATCGGTTTCCCGATCATGGCGCTCGCCGGCGTGGTCTGGTGCGCCGCCGCCGTCTGGTTCGCCGTCCGCTGCATCGTGGGCCTGGTGTATCTCAGCCGCGGCGAGGCCTATCCCCGACCCTACGCCTGGGTCGCCTGAGGCGCGGACAATGGGCCGCGGAGCGAGGCTGATCCCGAAGCTGCTGGTGCAGATCGTGGTGATGCTGGCCGTCTTCGCCGCCCTCCTGTTCGGCGGCGCGGGGACCTGGGCCTGGCCCTCCGGCTGGGCCTTCCTCGCGCTCTTCGCGGCCCTCACCCTGGCTGTTAGCCTGTGGTTGGCCAAGGCCGACCCGAGCCTGCTTGAGGAGCGGATGAAATCACCGGTCCAGCGCGGCCAGAAGCCCTGGGACCGGGTGTTCCTGTCGCTTATCGCCGTGGTCTACCTGGCTTGGCTCGTGCTGATGGCCGAGGATGCACGGCGCTTTGCCTGGTCCCATGCGCCGCTCGCCGTACAGGTCGCCGGCGCGCTCCTGATCGTGGTCAGCTTCGCCGGCATCGCCTGGGTCTACGCCACGAACAGCTTCGCCGCTCCAGTGATCAAGATGCAGACGGAGCGACGCCAGACGGTGATCAGCACCGGCCCCTACGCCGTCGTGCGCCACCCCATGTACGCCTTCGGCCTGCTCCAGTTCGTGGGCATGCCGCTGATGCTGGGCTCGTGGTGGGGTTTGGCGGTCATCCCGCCGATCGTCGTCGCGCTCGTCTTCCGAACCTTCGGCGAGGAGCGGATGCTGAAGACCGAGCTCGCGGGCTACGAAGACTATGCCCGACGCGTCCGCTGGCGGTACGCGCCGGGCATCTGGTGATCCCTTAGGCCGACACCAACTCGCGACGCACCATGCGCGAGTAGTCGTCCGCCAGGCTGAGCGAGATGTTGCCCGGCTTGAAGCTATATTCGCCAATCTCGGCCACCGGCGTGACCTCGGCGGCGCTGCCGGTCACGAAGCATTCGGTGAAGGTCGAAAGCTCTTCCGGCTTGATGTGCCGCTCCACCACCTCGAAGCCCCTCTGCTTCGCCAGCTTGATCACCGTCTGGCGGGTGATCCCGTTCAGGAAGCAGTCCGGCAGCGGCGTATGGATCACGCCGTCCTTGATGAAGAACACGTTGGAGCCGGTGGATTCGGCGACATAGCCCCGATAGTCGAGCATCATCGCGTCGTTGAACCCGGCCTTCTCCGCGGCGTGCTTGGAGATGGTGCAGATCATGTAGAGACCGGCGGCCTTGGCGTGGACCGGTTCGGTCTCCGGCGACGGGCGCTTGTACTTCGCCCAGCACATCCGCAGGCCCCTGGCCCGTTCTTCCGGGCTGAAATAGCTCGGCCAGTCCCACACGGCGATGGCCACGTGAATCTTGGTGTTCTGGGCCGAGACCCCGATCATTTCCGAGCCGCGCCAGGCGATCGGCCGCACATAGGCGTCGGTCAGGCCGTTCTTGGCGCAGGTGTCCTTGCAGGCCTGGTCGATCTGGGCCACCGTGAACGGGATTTCGAAGTCCAGGATCTCCGCGGACTTGAACAGACGCTCGGTATGCGCCGTCAGCTCGAAGATCTCCCCTCCGTACATCCGCTCGCCCTCGAACACGGACGATGCATAGTGCAGGCCGTGCGTCAGTACGTGCACCGTCGCCTCGCGCCAGGGAACGAACTGGCCGTCCAGCCAGATCCAACCATCGCGGTCGTCGAAGGGAACGATAGACATGAGAGGGTGACCTCCTTTCCTAAGGCTCCTCTTGAAACCCCCGAAGGCGGCGGCGTCAAACAAATTGGCGTACGACCGCAAGGCGCAGGCGCGTGAGCAGCGCCCCAGATCCACGCCTGATCCTGCGCGAAGACGAGCTGGACGCCGGCCTCGAGCTGCTGTTGCTGGCCGAGGCCTCGGTCTGGGCCGCGGTCGATCAGGGACTCGAATCCGAGGGCCTGGGGCTTGGCCGGTCGCACTGGCGCGCCGCCTTCCTGTTGCGGCGAAGGCCCGGCGTCGGCGTCCAGGAGTTGGCCCACCTGACCAGCCTCTCGAAACAGGCGGCGAGCCGCATCCTGGTGGACCTGGCCGCCAAGGGCCTCGTGGAAAAGGCGCCTGGCGAGCTCGACGGCCGGCGGCGGACCGCGGTCCTGACCGGCCGGGGCGAGGCCTTCGAGGCCGCCATCGGCGAGCGGCTGCGGGCCCAGATCGCACGCGCCTATCGCGCGGCGGGCCTGGATGGCGTAGCGGGAGCCAGGCGGATCTTGGCCGCGCTCGCGGGCGGGCGCACCCGCAGCCCTGGCGGAGGCGCCGCATGACCGACACCCGACACCCTCCGCGTGGGCGCCACCTGCTGATTGTCGACGACGACGACCGCATCCGCGAGCTGCTCAAAGAATACCTGGCCCGCGCGGGCTTTCGGGTCACCGCTGCGTCCGGCGGCGCGCCGGCGCGCAAGCTGATGGGCAGCTTCGACTTCGACCTGGCGGTCTTCGACGTGATGATGCCGGGCGAGGACGGCTTCTCCCTGACCCGCTGGCTACGCGAACAGCGCGGGCCCGCCGGCCGCACGCCGGTGCTGATGCTCACCGCCCGCGGCCAGTCGGAGGACCGCATCGAAGGCTTCAAGCTGGGCGCCGACGACTACCTGGCCAAGCCCTTCGAGCCGGAGGAGCTGGTGCTGCGCATCGAGGCGATCCTGCGCCGCGCCGCCGACCGGCCGATCCAACGCACCGGGCCGCTGCTGCTCGGGCGCTGCAAGTTCGATCCCGACCGCGGGGAGCTTTCCTGCGACGACGAGCCGGTGCGCCTGACCGAGGCCGAAGTGGCCCTGCTGCGCCAGCTCGCCCGCACGCCGCACGAGCCCGTCGACCGGCTGGAACTGGCCCAGGGCTCCGTCGACCCATCCGGCCGCGCTGTTGACGTGCAGGTCACACGGCTTCGGCGTAAGATCGAGGACGACCCCAAGACGCCGCGCTACCTGCAGACGGTGCGCGGCATAGGCTACAGACTGGCGCCCGACTGATGGCCCACCGCTGATGGCGAGAAGCTCGCGCGTGATCGGCCGCTGGATCAAGCGGCAGATGCCGAAGACGCTGTTCGGGCGCTCCCTCCTGATCATCGTGCTGCCGGTGGCGATCATGCAGATCGCCGTCACCTACATCTTCTTCGACGAACACTGGCAGACCGTGACCAGCCGGCTCTCCGAGGGTTTGGCCGGCGACATCGCCTGGGCCGTCGAGAGCTACCAGGAGGACCCCAGCGACGCGGCCTTCGCCAAGCTCTCGGCCCGAGCCGAGGAGTCCATGGGTCTCTCCATCGCCCTGCAGCCGGGCCGCCAGCTGCCCGCCACCCGGCGTGACGCGCCCGTCCTCTTCGAGCCGTTCTTCGCCCCTATCGACCGTTCGCTGGACCGCGCGCTCGACACCCGGCTGGACGATCCCTACTGGTTCGACACCACCCGCTACCCGGCCTACGTCGACATCCGCGTGGCGGTGCCGGGCGGGGTGATGCGGGTGCTGGCGCCGCGCGACCGCGCCTTCGCCACCCAGGGACACATCTTCGTCCTGTGGATGACGGTGACGACCATCCTGCTCACCACCATCGCCATCCTGTTCATCAGGAACCAGGTGAAGGCCATCGAGCGGCTGGCCGACGCCGCCGAGGCGTTTGGCCGGGGCGGCGAGGTGGTGGCCTTCAAGCCCCAGGGCGCCCGGGAGGTGCGGCGTGCGGCCAGCGCCTTCCTCGACATGCGTTCGCGCATCCAGCGCCACATCGACCAGCGCACGACCCTGCTCGCCTCGGTCAGCCACGACCTGCGCACGCCGCTGACCCGGCTGAAGCTCGCGCTGGCGCTGGCCGAACCCTCCAAGACCAACACGGCCATGAAGGGTGACCTGGCCGAGATGGAGCACATGATCGACGAGTACCTGGCCTTCGCCCGCGGCGAGGGCGGCGAAGCGGTCGAGATCGTGCACCTGCGCGACCTGATCGACGAGGTCAGCGAGGGCGCGGTGCGCGCCGGCGCCCAGGTCAGCGTCACCGCCGATCCCGAGCTGACCGCGTCAGTCAGGCCCAACGCCCTGAAGCGCGCCCTCTCGAACCTCGTAATGAACGCCGCCGTGCACGGCGAGAAGGTCGAGGTCGCGGCCAAGGTGCGGCCGCAGGGCGGCGTCGAGATCACCGTCGACGACGACGGGCCGGGCATTCCCGAAGATCGCTACGAGGAGGCGTTCAAGGCCTTCGGCCGCCTCGACGAGGCGCGCAACCAGAACGCCAAGGGGGTCGGGCTGGGCCTCGCCATCGCCCGCGACGTCGCCCGCGGCCACGGCGGCGACATCGTGCTGGCCCGCTCGCCGATGGGGGGCCTGCGCGCCACCGTGCGGCTGCCCGGATGACCCGTTCACCGACCTGAACCGCCCGCCTGAGGACTTTTTCACGCCCTGTGGGCCCGGCCCTGCATCTGAGACGCCGATCGGCGGCCACTAATGGCTGAGGATGCAGATCGGAGGCCCAGCCATGCATCAGGCGGTGAAGCCCCACGGCGCCATGGGCGTGGTGATGGGCTGGTTCCTGGAGAGCGGCAATGCGGTGCAAAACCGCGCGACCGTCGAGGCGCTGGACCTGGCGCCCGGCGCGTCCGTGCTGGAGATAGGTTTCGGACCCGGTCAGGCGCTGGAGCTCCTGGCCCACACCCGGCCGCTGGGCCTGGTGGCCGGCGTCGATCATTCCGAGCTGATGGTGGCGAGCGCCAGGCGCAGGCTCGATGGCGGCCGCGGCGACGCGGCCCTGGACCTCCGATGCGCCGACGCCGGCGAACTACCGTTCGCCGACGAGACTTTCGACCTGGTCTTCGCGGTCAACAGCTACCACCAGTGGCCGGACAAGGAGCGCGCGCTCGCCGAGATGGTCGGCGTGCTGAAGCCGGCCGGCGACCTGGTGCTCTCGATCCGCGACTTCCGCACCGAGGGCCGCTTCGAGCCGCCGGGCGCAGGGGCGGCGACCGCCCAGGAGGCCGCCGAGCAGATGCGGGCGCTCGGCCTGCAGGTCCGCGTCCGCGAGATCGTCCATTCCCCCAAGCGCGCCACCTTCCTGGTTCGGGGCCGCAAGTGCGGCCGGCCGAACTAGGCGCGTGGCGTGACGTATCCGAGATAGCTGCGGCCGAGGCGGACCAGTTCGTCCTCGAACTCGCGCGACGTCAGGAAGTCCGCACCCTCCATCACGGCGGCGCGCATGGCGCCGTGCACCGCCCGCGACAGGACGAACGCCGCGACCCGCGACAGCGGCCGGCCCTCGGCGTCGACGAACGCCGCATTCGCTGCGGGGTGGGCCGCGGCGAGCTCGGCCGCATCGGCGTGGGCGAGCAGGGCGGCCACCGCCACCCGCCGGGCCCGGGTCCGTCCCTCGAAAGCGTGCACGAAGGTGCGGATCATCGCGCGGTCCAAGGCCAGGTCGCCCTTCTTGCGCGACAGGAGAGAAGCGGTCGCGGCATTCACCGTCTCCATCTCACGCCGGGCGAGCGCCGTGAGGATCGACCGCTTGTCGGGGAAGTAGCGATAGAGCGTGCCGATGCTGACGCCGGCCCGTTCTGCAACCGCATTGGTGTTGAACCCGCGCTCTCCGACAGCCTCCAGAAGCTGAGTAGCCGCCTCGAGCACCACCTGGACGGTGGCGCGCGCACGCGGCTGGGCCGGAATTTTCCGCCTGTTTTCAGCACCGCTCATGGCCAGCTCCCCAGACTTGGAAGCTGAGTATCAGAAGCCGAGCTTTGCTCATATTCTTGCCGGACGACAAACGCGGGGGATTGCGATGACCTGGGGGACGGACCGGCTTGCGGCCTTGAAGGCGGGTGTCGGCGAGCCGCCGCCCATCGTGCGCACCCTGCGGCTCGGCCTCGTCGACGACTGGGGCGAGGGCTGGGTCCGCAAGACCTGGTCGCCGCATCCCGACCTGGCGACCGCCGACGGCTCGCTGTTCGGCGGCTATCTCGCCGCCCTGGCCGATCAGGTCCTGACCTTCGCGGCGATGACCGTTGCACCGAGCGAGATGCACTTCCGGACCCTGAATCTCCAGATGAACTTCATGCGGATCGGGCGCAACGAGCCGCTCAGCATCGAAGCGAAGGTCGTGGCGCACACGCGCCAGATGATCACCGTGCGGGCCGAATTCCGCCGCGAGGACGGCGAGCTCCTGGCCGAGGCCAGCGCCCAGCAGCTCTTGATGCCCTTCGACCGCTGGCCGGCCGAGAAACAGGCCGTGGAGTCCTTCGCGCGGCGGTCCAGTTAGGCGCGGCGGTCCATCAGGATGGCGTGGCCCCAGGGCGTGTCGAGGGGGTCGCTGACCACGGCGAACCCGGCCTTCTCGTAGGCGCGGCGGGCCCGGACGTTGTCGGGATGCGGATCGGCGCCCACGGCGCGAACGCCGTCGGCGAACAGCTTCTCCACGTGTTGGCGGAGGAACCGCTGCCCGTGTCCGCGCCCCACCATGTCCGGTTCGCCGATGTAGAGGTCCAACCCGCGCGAACCCTTCGGCAGGTAGCCGAACGGATGCGGGTCCCAGCCGTGCACGTCATAGTCCTGGATGAAGGCGAACGGCCGACCGTCCTGCTCGACTAGCCACATGGCGATTCGGGCATCGGAGCGCTTTTCGGTTTCGGGCTCCAGGGACGGCTCTCCCCACCACTCGACCACATGCGGCTGGCGCCGCCACTCGCCGACGAGCGCCAGGTCGGCGTCGACAAAGGGCCTGATGAGGTAGCTGTCCAAGCGGTCTCCTCCTAACCGTCGGCGGGCAGGGGCCGTTCTCCGAGGTCCTGCGCCAACATCACCAGATAGCCGTCGGGATCCTGGACGACGATCTCACGCTTGCCGCCCTCGCGATCGCCCCAGCGGCGCCACGCCTCCCGCGGCCCGGTATGGAGCGCGCATCCCGTTCGGGTGAGCGCGTCCGCGATATCCTGCAGGTCGTCGACATAGACCTGGAACATGACGCCCCGGCCGTAGGGCGGTTCCAGAGCCCCGGTCTCCCAGTTTCCCGATCGCTGGCAGAGCATGATCTGGGCGCCGTCCGGGCGCTCGAGGTAGACGAACGCCTGCTCCGGCCGCTGATAGGCCACGCCGAACCCCAAAACGCCCTCCCAGAAGGCGCGGCTGACAGCCAGATCCTCGACAAGCAGCTCGCAGACCAGCCTGGCCCAGCCCGCTCTCGGCGGCGTCCCGTAATCTTCCTCCGGCGGAGCGACAGTCATCGAGCGTCCCCCTGGCGGAAATCTACCCGCCCAGTTCTTTCGACCGTCGCATGGCGCGGCCGACCGCTTCGCGCATAAGCGGCGGCAGGCCGTTCTCGCCCAGCAGGACGTTCAACGCGGCCTCCGTGGTGCCCCCGGGCGAGGTCACCTGGCGGCGCAGCTCCACGGGGTCGGCCCCGCTCTCGGAGAGCAGCGCGGCGGCGCCGATCAGCGTCGAGCGGGCGAGCTTGCTGGCGTCCCGCGGCGCGAGGCCCGCGGCGGCGCCGGCCGCCTCCAAGGCTTCCAGGAACGCGAAGAGATAGGCAGGCGCGGAGCCCGACACCGCCGTCGCCGCATGCATCTGCCCCTCGTCGGCCAAGTCGACCACGTCGCCCAGCGGCTCGAAGAGCGCATGCGCCCGGGCCAGCGCCTCCGGCTGGTCGGCGTAGAGGCTGGCGGTGCCGTGGGCGATGGCCGCGGCGGTCGTCGGCATGACGCGGGCGACCGCGCGGCCGCCGAACGCATAGGCGATGTCCTGCGACTTCACGCCCGCGGCGATGGAGAGGATGACCGCGTCGGCCGCCAGCAACGGGGCGTAGGCGGCGGCGGCCTGGGCCCAGGCCTGCGGCTTGACGCAGAGCAGCACCGTCCTGGCGCGGGCGAGCTCGGCGTCTGGCGGATTGAGCGACACGCCCGCCTCGGCGGCCTCGACCGCCGCCTCGCCGGGATTGGGATCGACGATGATCAGCTCATCGGGCGCAAACGCGCCGGTCTTGCGCCAACCATCGAGGATGGCGCCGCCCATGCGCCCAGCGCCCAGCATCAATATCGGTGTGATCATCGGCGCGAACCTAACGGCCCGCGCGATCAACACAATGGGTTAGCCTTAAGCCTCGCCGACGGTCTCGAACATGCAGGCGGCGATGGCTTCCTTCGGCGACTTGGAACCCTGCACCAGGAAGTCGAAGGCCGGATAGAACCGGTCGGCGCCTTCCACGGCCACGTCGATCATCGCCGCGGCCTGGGCCAGGCTCGGCTGTTCGCCGGACATCAGGGCCATGCCGTGCCGGAAGATGATCTCGCCGTCTTCCCAGAGCTCGAAGTGGCCAAGCCAGACCCGCGGGTTCAGCGCGGCGATCAGCTCGTGGGCCGCCTCGCGCTGTTCCTTGGTGACTGTCAGGTCCATCGAGAGGCAGAGCTGAAGGCAGTCGCCCTCCGGCCGCCAGGCGAACCAGAGTTCGTAGTCCTTCCAGTCCCCGGCCAGACTGAAGGCCAGGTCGCCATCTTCCGTGCGGTCGAACGGCAGGTTCTCCGCCGCCAGGACATGTTCGACGACGTCCAGGGGATCGTTCCCTAAGAGGACGGTGTCGTCAGACTGGGTGGTGTCCATGAGACCCCTTTCGCAGCGGGCTGGGGGCGAACGATCGCCCCCGAATCGCCTGCGACATTGAAATTAATCTGCTTTGCGAACCCGGCGTCACCTGGTTCTTGTGTCGCGCGACCAAAAATCGCGTCTGGAGAGACTTTATCAGGCGGATGCGCCCTTCTTGGCGGCCGGTGCGGCTTTCTTGGCGCCTTTCAGCGCCTCGATTTCAGCCCGCAGCGCTGCGACTTCAGCTTTCAAGGCGTCAAAATCCTCGCGGCGGATCAGGTCCATCTCGGCGACCATGCGGTCGGTCTGCGAGCGGAAGGCGGCCTTGGCTTCTTCGCCCGCGGCCTGGGCGAGGCCCATGGCGGCCGTGGTCAGTTTGGCCATCTCGTCGAGGAAAGGGTTCTGCGTCTGCATCTCAAGCTCTGAACGGCGGACTGTGCCCGCATAACCTCATATATGGCCCTTGGAGGGGTGAAAGCGAAGGGGTTCTCCTCTAAAGCGTCCTCTTAAGGTTGTTGGAGTCCGCCAAACCGTGCCCTTCCCGCATATCGACCCCGTGCTCGTCCACATCGGGCCGTTCGCGATCCGCTGGTACGCGCTGGCCTATGTCGCCACCATCCTGCTGGGCTGGCGCTACGTCGTCGGCATGGTGCGAAACCAGAAACTCTGGACGCACCGTCGGCCGCCCGCCGACGCCCTGCAGATCGACGACCTGATCCTATGGCTGACCCTTGGCGTCATCGTCGGCGGCCGGCTGGGCTACATCCTGTTCTACAGCACCGCGACAATCTGGACGGACCCGGTCGCGATCCTGAAGACCTGGGAAGGCGGCATGAGTTTCCACGGCGGCGCCCTGGGCGTCGTGATCGCCGGCTTGCTCTTCGCGCGGTTCAAGAAGATCGACGCGCTCCGGCTGGGCGACCTGATCGTCGCGGCCGAACCGATCGGCGGCTTCCTGGTCAGGGTCGCCAACTTCATCAACGGCGAGCTCTGGGGCCGGCCGACCACGGTCCCCTGGGGCATGGTCTTCCCCGACGCCGGTCCCCTGCCGCGCCATCCGAGCCAGCTCTATGAAGCTGCGCTCGAGGGCCTGGTCCTCTTTATCGTCCTGCGCTGGGCGACCCACGGCGCCAAGCTCCTGAACCGTCGCGGCGTGGTTCTGGGCATGTTCCTCACCGGCTACGGCCTGATCCGCATCGGCCTGGAGAACGTCCGCCAGCCGGACGTCCAGATGCCGGACTTCCCGTTCGGCCTGACCATGGGAATGATGCTGTCGATCCCGATGCTGTTGGTCGGCCTCTTCCTGATCTGGCGCGGGATGCGCGAGCCCCTGCCGCCGGCGCTCCCGTCGGAGGCGCCGCCGCCGCCGCTGGCCGCCAAGGGAGCCGATGAGCCTGCTTGAGCGGCTCACCGCCGAGATCGCGTCGAGCGGGCCGATGAGCGTCGCCCGCTACATGACCGCCTGCCTGCACGACCCGGACTATGGCTACTACGCGACCCGGCCGGCGCTCGGACTGGACGGCGACTTCATCACCGCGCCGCTGGTCAGCCAGATGTTCGGCGAACTCCTCGGCGTCTGGGCCGCCTCCACCTGGGAGCTGATGGGCCGGCCCGAACCCTTCCGGCTGGTGGAGATGGGTCCGGGCGACGGCACGCTGATGAGCGACGTTCTGCGCGCCGTGCGCCACGCGCCCGGGTTCCTGGAGGCCGCCGACCTCTGGCTGGTCGAGCTTTCCGAGCCGCTGAAGGCCCTGCAGCGCGAGCGCCTCGGCGAAGCCCCGCAATGGGCCGCCACCCTGGCCGACGTCCCCGCCGGCGCGCCGATCATCCTGATCGCCAACGAGTTGCTGGACTGCCTGCCGGCCCGCCAGTTCGTGCGCACGGCGGCGGGCTGGGCCGAGCAGGTCGTGGGCCTCGACCGGCATGGCGCCCTGACCTTCGCCCTCGCCAACACGCCGGTCGCCGGCCTCCTGCCCGACGCCGCCGTGGGCCAGGTCTATGAGCAATCCGCCGCCCAGGCCGCCCTGGGCTCGGAGATCGGCCACCGGATCGCCCGCGACAGCGGCGCGGCGCTGCTGATCGACTACGGGCGCGCCAACCCCGGCTTCGGCGACACCCTGCAGGCGCTGCGGCTCCACGAGAAGGTCGATCCCCTGGCCCGCCCGGGCGAGGCCGATCTGACCATCCACGTCGATTTCCCCGCGGTGATGGACGCCGCGCGCGCCGAAGGGGCCGAGGCCGCGATCCTCACCCAGACCGATCTTCTGGCCCGGCTCGGCATCGGCGAGCGCGCCGAGGCCCTGGTCCGCGCTCGCCCCGACCGCTCCGGGACCATCGGCCGCCAGCTCACCCGCCTGATCGGCAGCGACGAGATGGGCGAGCTCTTCAAGGCCTGCGCGATCTTCGAGCCCGGCCAGCCGCCCCCGGCCTTCGAGGACGCCGCATGAGCTTGCCGGTCATCACCTCGCCGCTGCTCGACGTCGTCGGCGTGCGCCACGCCTTCTTCACACGGCAAGGCGGGGTCTCGCAGGGCATCTACGAGAGCCTGAACGTCGGCATCGGCTCGAAAGACGCCCCGGACGCCGTGCGCGAGAACCGCCGCCGGGCCGCCGCCCATTTCGGCGCGGACGAGATCGTCACCGCCTATCAGGTCCATTCCGCGACCGCCCTGGTCGCCGACGGCCCCTGGCCGGCGGGTCCGCCCCAGGCCGACGCCGTGGTCAGCGCTGCGCCGGGCGTCGTCTGCGGCGCGCTCGCGGCCGACTGCGCGCCGGTGCTGATCTGCGACCCGCAGGCCCGCGTGGTCGCCGCCGCCCACGCCGGCTGGAAGGGCGCGCTCACCGGCGTTGTCGAGGCCGCCGTGGCCCGCATGGTCAGCCTGGGCGCCGACCGCAACCGCCTGCGCGCGGCCGTCGGCCCCTGCATCGGGCCCGCATCCTACGAGGTGGGTGTCGAGTTCCTGGAGCGATTCACCCATGTCGACGCCGCCTACGGACGGTTCTTCACGCCCGGCGTCGGCCCCGAAAAGCGCATGTTCGACCTGCCCGGGTTCGTGTTGGGCCGGCTGAAGGCCGCCGGCGTCGAGACCTGCGAATGGGTCGGCCGCGACACCTGCGCCGAGCCGGACCGGTTCTTCTCCAATCGCCGCGCCTTCATGCTGGGCGAACCCGACTACGGCCGGCTGCTTTCTGCGATAATGCTGCAAGCCTAGCGCGGCGCCTTGCCGACTCCCGCGCGCCTGCTACAAGGCCCGCCCATAGCGAATACGTCTGTGGGGCGCCCATGAAGCTGCTGGCCGGCAACTCCAATCGTACCCTGGCGGAAGCCGTGGCGGCCCACCTCGACCTTCCGCTGACCAAGGCGCAGGTCAAACGGTTCGCCGACAATGAAGTCTGGGTGACCATCGACGAGAACGTCCGCGGCGAGGACGTCTTCGTGATCCAGTCCACCAGCTATCCCGCCAACGACAACCTGATGGAGCTCCTGATCTGCATCGACGCGCTGAAGCGTGCGTCGGCGCGGCGGATCACGGCCGTCATGCCCTACTTCGGCTACGCCCGGCAGGACCGGAAGACCGGCGGCCGCACTCCGATCTCGGCCAAGCTGGTGGCCAACCTGATCACCCGCGCCGGCGCCGACCGCGTGCTCACGATGGATCTGCACTCCGGCCAGATCCAGGGCTTCTTCGATATCCCCACCGACAACCTGCTGTCCGCCCCGATCCTGGCGGCGGACATCAAGTCGCACCACACCAAGACCGCCGAGTTGATGATCGTCTCGCCCGACGTCGGCGGCGTGGTCCGGGCGCTCGCCGTCGCCACCCGGCTGAACGCCGAGCTCTCCATCGTCGACAAGCGTCGTTCCGGCCCCGGCAAGAGCGAAGTGGCCAACATCATCGGCGACGTCTCGGGGCGCCGCTGCATCCTGTTCGACGACATGATCGACGGCGGCGGCACCCTGACCAACGCGGCCCAGGCCCTGGTCGACCACGGCGCGTCCGAGGTCTCGGCCTATGTGACCCACGGCGTGCTCTCGGGCGCGGCGGTGGAGCGGGTGAACAACTCGATCCTCAAGGAGCTGGTGATGACCGACTCCATCTCGCCACCGGACCGGGCGACGGATGGCGGCAAGATCCGCTACGTCAGCTGCGACCGCCTGATCGGCGAGGCGATCCGCCGCATCGCCAACGAAGAGAGCGTTTCGAAGCTCTTCGACTGATAAGGCCCGGTTTTTCGACGAGCGCGACAAAACAGACTGGCCGATGCGTACGGTCACGCTTGCTCAGCATGAGTTTACCGTGCGAGCCATAATCTCGCCGGGGGACATACGGTAACTTAGGTCTGATCGACCGAGGGGAACGCTTCCTGATGAACTTTGCTGCTTCGCTACGCCGGGCTGCGGCGCCGACCGCTCTCGCGCTGGCGACCCTGCTCGCAAGCTGCGCGCCCGCCCCTCCGCCGATGATCGCGCCGCCGCCGCCGCCGCCGCCGGCCATCAGCCTGTCGCCGCGCGTCATCGAGCAGGCCAGCGCCTACCGCGCCTATGTCGCGCGGGCGACCGCGATCAGCCCGGGCTTCGCCGATGGCGAATCGGTGGCTCAGGGCCTCAAGACCGGCGAATCGTACGAACCCGGTCAGCTGCTGCGCGGCGCTATCGCCTATGGGGCCGTCGTGGCTCTGCAGGATCCCGAGTACGTGGCCGGCGTGCGCAAATTCGCCGGCGACGCCGAACAGCGCCGCACAATCGCCTACGAGGTCATGAAGGACCCAGCCTATGCCGTGGGCTTCTCGGGTTCGTCCGGCGCCGCGGGCCTGGTGGTCGCCGCCCTGGCCGGCGACGGCCGCAAGCTGCTCGAGGTCGGCAAGACGGTGAAGCAGGCCGCCTACGACGTGCAGCGCTCGGCCTGGTCCAAGGCCGACGTGCCCGGCCGCGAGGGCCGCCTGGCGCTCGCCAAGCAGCTCTCGGCCACCGCCCTGACCGGCGAGACCGCCGAGACCGCGCGCCTGCAGCTCGCTGTCACCGGCTCCACGCCGCTGGGCCTGACCGGCGAAACGGTGAGCCCGCCCTACACTCCGCTGGTCATCCGCAGCCTGGCGGTCGCCGCCCTCGCGGCGCTCGGCTACGCCGACGAGAACAGCGTCGCCCAGGTGACCCCGATGCTGGACGACCCGCGCGGCAGCAAGTGCTTCAGCCTCTCGAAGCTGAACCTCTATCAGTGCCTGGCGGTCTCCAAGCCGCACTACGAGGACGTCTTCTGCCTCGGCCAGCACGTGCTGATGGATACCGGGGCCTGCCTCATGCAGGGCGCAGGCGTCGCGAGCCCCCTCGACATCAAGCCGCTCCCCCTCCCGATCGCCAGCTCCGCGGCCGTCCCGGTGAAGACCACGGCGAAGCCAAAGGCCAAGGCAAAGAAGAAGTAGCCGAGGCGCCGCCGATTAAAGCCCCCGCCCCGTTGCGCGGGGCGGGGCTTTTGTGTATCTACGCGCACCCTTTCGACCATTAGCGGTCGCAACTACCGTCGCCGCGCGGCTCGCGCGGCGGTTTCGTTTTGAGGCAAGGCCATGGCCGATATCGTTTTGAACGTTGAAGTACGCGAGCGGACCGGCACCGGCGGCGCGCGCGACACCCGTCGCGCTGGGCTCGTCCCCGGTGTGCTCTACGGCGGCGACAAGGACCCCGTGGCCATCGCCGTGAAGGCGAACGAGTTCCGCAAGGCGCTCTACACCGGCAAGCTGCTGGGCCAGCTGGTGACCCTGAAGCACGGCAAGGAAACCCAGTCGGTCATCGCCAAGGCGGTCGACATGCACCCGGTGACCGATGAGCCGACCCACTTCGACCTCTATCGCGTCGCCGCCGACCAGACGATCAAGATCGGTGTGGCCGTGCACTTCGCCCACCAGGACGCGTCGCCCGGGCTGAAGCGCGGCGGCACGCTCAACGTCGTGCTGCACGAAGTGCTGGTGTCCTGCCACGCCAACCAGATCCCCGACGAGATCATGGTCGACCTGACGGGCCTGGAGATCGGCGATTCGATCCGCGTCTCCGACCTGAAGCTGCCCAAGGGCGTGGAAGCGGCCGTCGACGCCGACGCCACCGTCGCCACGGTCGCCAGCGCCTCGGTCATGGCCGATGCGGATGAAGCCGCCGACGCCGCCACCGCCGAGGAAGCCGCAGCCGAATCGACGGCGGAAGCCGAAGCCGAAAAGGGCGGCGAGGAGTAGTCCCGCCGCTCCGGTTTCGGTCGGAGCGACATCATGCTGCTCATCGCAGGCCTCGGGAACCCTGGGGCTCAATACGCCAAGAACCGCCACAACGTCGGCTTCATGGCCGTGGACGAAATTGCGCGCCGGTGGGGCTTCTCCCCGGCGCGTTCGCGTTTCGGCGGGTTCGCCAGCGAAGGCTCCATAGAGACGCCGGACGGCCCTGTCCGCGCCCTGATCCTCAAGCCGCAGACCTTCTACAACGAGAGCGGACGCTCGGTCGGCGAGGCGCTGAAGTTCTTCAAGATCGACCCCGCCGACCTGGTGGTGTTCTACGATGAGATCGACCTGGCCCCCGGCCGCTTCCGGATGAAGGCCGGCGGCGGCGCGGCAGGCAACAACGGCATCCGCTCGATCACCTCGCAGGTGGGCCCCTACTTCCGCCGCGCCCGGATCGGCACCGGCCACCCGGGCGACAAGGACCTGGTCATGGGCCACGTGCTGTCCGACTTCCACAAGATGGACGGCAAGTGGCTGCAGCCGCTGCTGGAAGCCCTCGCCGACGCCGCTCCGATCCTGGCGGCCGGCGAAGACGAGAAGTATCAGACCGAGGTCATGCGCCTCGCCCCTGCCGAAAAGCTCGACCCGCGCAAGCTCGCGCGGGGCGAATGACGACAAAAGGAACTCGAAAGACCCCATGGCCCTGAAAGTCGCCATTGTCGGCCTGCCCAACGTTGGCAAGTCGACGCTGTTCAACGCGCTCACCCAGACGGCCGCCGCCCAGGCCGCCAACTATCCGTTCTGCACCATCGAGCCGAACACCGGCGATGTGGCGGTGCCCGAGCCGCGCCTGGACGCGCTGGCCGCCATCATCCCGTCCAAGGAGATCATCCCCTCGCGGATCAACTTCGTGGATATCGCCGGCCTGGTGCGCGGCGCTTCCAAGGGCGAGGGCCTGGGCAACCAGTTCCTGGCCAACATCCGCGACTGTGATGCCGTCGCCTTCGTGGCCCGCTGCTTCATCGACGACGACATCACCCACGTCGAAGGCAAGGTCGATCCGCTGTCCGACCTCGAGACCATCGAGACCGAGCTGATGCTGGCCGACCTCGAGAGCCTGGAAAAGCGGGTCACCAACCTCGAGAAGCGCGCCAAGACCGGCGACAAGGAGAGCATCCAGACGCTGCGCCTCGTGCAGCTGGCGCTGAAGGAGCTCAACGCCGGCCACCCCGCCCGCAAAGCGGTCATCGCCGCCGAGGACGACAAGGCCTGGCGGATGCTGCAGCTCCTCACCTCCAAACCGGCGCTCTACGTCTCCAACGTCGACGAGGCCTCGGCCGCGACCGGCAACGAGATGTCGAAGCTGGTGGCCGAGCGGGCCGCGCGCGACGGCGCTGACCACGTCGCGATCTCCGCCCAGATCGAGAGCGAGATCGCCATGCTCGACCCCGCCGAGCGCGCCGAGTTCCTAGAGACCCTGGGCCTCACCGAGCCCGGCCTGAACAAGCTGATCCGCGAGGCCTATCATCTGCTGGGCCTGCAGACCTATTTCACGGTCGGGCCCAAGGAGGCCCGCGCCTGGACGATCCACAAGGGCGACACCGCCCCGCAGGCGGCCGGCGTGATCCACACCGATTTCGAGAAGGGCTTCATCCGCGCCGAGACCATCGCCTATGACGACTACGTCCGTCTGAAGGGCGAAGCCGGCGCGCGCGAGGCCGGGAAATTCCGCCAGGAGGGCAAGGAGTATGTCGTCCAGGACGGAGACGTGATGAACTTCCGCTTCAACGTCTGACGAAAGACAACCTGGGAAAGATCAGATGGCTGAGACGATCAAGCTGGCAGGCGCCGACGGCTTCGAGTTCGCCGCCTACCACGAACCCGCCTTCACCCCGCGCAAGGGCGGGGTGATCGTCATCCAGGAGATCTTCGGCATCGACCAGCACGTCCGCGCCGACGTCGCCCGCTGGGCCAAGATGGGCTACGAGGCCATCGCGCCCTCGCTCTACGATCGCCGCGAGCCCGGCTTCACCGCCGGCCATGACCCGGATGGGCTCAAAGCCGGCGTGGCCCACGCCATGGCGACGCCGCTGGAGCAGGCGCTGGGCGATATCGCCGCCTGCCGCGACTTCCTGAAGACCCGCGGCGAGAAGGTCTGCGTGGTCGGCTATTGCTACGGCGGGTCGCTGGCCTGGCTCTCGGCCGGCAAGCTCGAAGGCATCGCCGCCGCGTCCAGCTATTACGGCAGCCTGGTGAAGGCCAACGCCGAACTTGCACCGCTCTGCCCGGTGATCGTCCACCTCGGCCGCACCGACCCCGGCATCCCGGCGGACGAGGTCGCCGAGGCCATCGCCGAGCACCACCCGGACCTGCCGGTCTACATCTACGAGGGCGCCGGCCACGGCTTCAACAACCAGAGCCCCGAGCGCTACAACGCCGAGGCCGCCGACCTCGCCCGCCACCGCACCCTCGAGCTCTTCGACAAGGCCTAGAAATGGGCGAGACCGTCCAGCTCAGGAGCGCCAGGGACGGCTTCGAATTCGCCGCCTACCACGCCGGCGCCCGCGACGCGCGGCGCGGCGGCCTGGTGATCTGCCACGCCATCTGGGGGGTGACGCCGCACCTGCGCGAGTTGGCCGACAGCTATGCCGAGCTCGGCTACGAGACCCTGGTCCCCAGCCTCTTCGACCGCTTCCAGACGGGCTTTGCGGAGCGCGACAGCGATCCGGCGCTGGTGGATCGGCAGATGGCCTTTGGCGAACAGACCGGTTGGGGCGCCGAGGTGCTGGACGCTGTGCAGGCGGCGATCGACACACTCGCCCCGCCGGTGTTCGCGCTCGGCTTCTGCTTTGGCGGCACGACGGCCTGGCTGGCCGCCTCGCGCTGCCACGGGCTCTCGGCGGTCGTCAGCTACTACGGCGGCCAGATCGTCGACTATCTCGCCGAGGCGCCGCAGGTCCCCACCATCCTGCACCTGGGCAAGAGGGACCAGCTGATCCCGCCCGGGCACGTCGAGGCGATCCGCGAGGCCTATCCGGACCTGCCGGTCTTCATGTACGACGCCGGCCACGCCTTCGTGGCGCCCAACGGCTATCACGCCGACAGCGCCCGGCTCTCGTCCCTGCGCACCCTCGCCCACTTCGCCCGCAACGGCGCCGGACGCAGCGAGGTCTAGATGCTCCCCTCAGAAGCAGCTGTCAGCGCAGCTGACTGAGGGGGTTGAAGCCCGCCGCTTACTCGGGGTGTTCCTCGATGCGCTTGCGCACGTCGGGGAGCTGCTCCAGCGCCCGCACGAGCACCGCCTGGGCCGCCAGGATGCCGATGCCGGCGGCGTAGGCGGAGAAGACGTTGGCGCCCACCTGACCCGTCGCGGCGGCCCTGGCCACCTGCCAGTAGATGAAGAGCCCGGCGCCCAGGAGCAGCATCACGCCCGTGACGATCGAGCCCGCCGTCTGGCCGAAGCCCGCCTGGAAGCTCATCCAGACGTAGCGGGCGAGCCAGCGCTTCAGCGCCGGCGTCAGGATCGGGATCAGGAACGACCCCATCAGCCACAGCGCCGGCCAGACCAGCGTCCAGCGCAGGGTCGCGGCCGGTCCGCCCGGCAGGATGCCCACGGCGTGAACCGTGGCGGCTGCGTAGATCAGGCTGGCGGCGGCCACCGTCAGGTCCTGCATCCGCTTGAAATTGCGCCACGCGCGGGTGAACACCATACGCCCAACCCTAGGCGAGGGATTTGGCGCGCGTAAGGCGCCGTCGCGGCCCCGCGCGGCCTTGGCTATGCTCAATCCGTGTTCGCGCCGTGAGTCGCCCTCTCCTCGCCCTGATCGCGCTGGTCGCGCTGGCAGCCTCCCCGGCGCGGGCGGGCGGGGCCGCCTGCTGGTTCGAGAACGGGGTGGTGGTGGTCACGGCCCAGGTCATGGGCGTCACCGGCGACTTCATCCTCGACACCGCCACGCCGCACACCCAGCTCGCCGAGACCCAGGCGCAAGCCGCGGGGTTCGAGGAGACCGCCCTGACCGGAGACGTGCGGCTGGCCGGCCTGCGGATCACGAACCGGCCCGTCGAGGTCGCCGACCTCGACCTGCGCACCGGCGCGCTGCCGACCCCCATCGCCGGCGTGATCGGGGCCGATGTCCTCAGGTCCTATATCCTGGACGTGAGCTTTTCCCCCTGCCGCGTGGCGCTGAACCCCGCCGGCCATGCGCCGCGGTTTGCGGCCCAGCGGGCGCTGCCCATAGCCTGGGTCGCCGGGCGTCCGGTGGTGGCGGCCACGGCCTCCGATGGGACGAGGTCGCTGACCGCCAACTTCACGCCCGGAACCGGCGCCGACCGCGCGGTCCGGCTGAGCGACGTGGCCGCCAGCGCGCCGGGCGCGAAGAAGCTCCTGGAGGTCTATCCGTACGGCGTGCTGAAGCCGCGCCTTGAGAGCCTGACCTTCGCCGGCGGGGTCGCGCTGGACCTTCCGTCGGGCCTAACGCACGCCGAGGACCCGAAGCTGTCCGGCCAGATCGGCGCGCCGTTCCTCTCGCGCTATCGCCTGCGGTTCGACTTCCCGGCTGGACGTTTGAAGCTTGCGCCGGCGCCCTAGGCCCACGTCCGCACGAACTCGGCCAGGTTCGGCAGGACGTCGACGCAGGCGTGCAGCAGGACGACCAGCAGCAGCGACCGCGTCCTCGCCCAGAGTACCCCGAACAGCACGGCGATCGGCGAGAGCGTGGCGATCGTGAAGGCCACGACCTGCACGGGATCTGTGGACCAGCCGTCGGTCTCCGGCGTACCGCGCAGGAAGAGGCCGGGCGCGTGCGCCAGGGCGAACAACAGCGCGCCGATCGCCACCGCCCCGACCTCCGTCTTCAGCACGGCGGCGAGGCGCGACTGCAGGACGGCGCGGAACAGGAACTCTTCGCAGAGGCCCGCCTCCAAGGCGTACCAGATGAACGCCGCCGGCGCGGCCCAGGCCAGCGTCGTCGCCGTCGCGTGCAGGCCGCTGATCTGCTTCAACGACGGGCTCACCACGCAGAGCAGCGCCAGGATGATGGCGCCCAACACGATCAGCGGCGGCCAGAACCCCGGCTTGCCGACGCCGTTGCGGAACAGCGGCGCGAGCCTCGCGCCCAGCATGGCCAGCAGGAGCGCCGGGATCGCCACGTGCACGATCAGCTTCAGCGCCAGGATGAAGAGCTCCTCCTCACGGCCGGGCGGGAAGACCTCGCGCGCCGCGCCCATACCCCAGCCCAGGAAGCCCACGGCGTAGATCGCCAGGAAGCTCAGAACGGCGATCAGTTCGACGGCGGGCCGTTGGACCCGGACCGGCTCTGGTCGAGCCTTCCAGGTCAGCAAGAACGCCAGGCCCGAGAGCGCGACGCCGAATACGCCGAGCGAGATGAGCGGAAACGTCCAGTCCGCGTCGCGCGCAGCCAGGTAGGCTGTGCTGGCGCCCCAGAGCGCGAGGTAGAGGCCGACGAACGCAGCGACGCGGCCGTTCAAGCGGATGGCGAGCGGCATGGAACCCCCTAAGCCGTTGAAGCTGGGGCGTATGGGGGTCGCCGACGCCCAGGGCAACTTAGGGATAGTTCATGAAAAAGGGCCCCGGCGCGCCGCCGAGGCCCTGATCCGTACGCTTGGAAGCGAAGCCTAGTGGCCGATGTTCTTCCAGATCTTGCGGTAGCTGACCCACAGCAGGCCCGAGAAGATCAGCAGGTAGATCATCGCGCCCAGGCCGAACTCCTTGCGCTCTTCCATCTTGGGCTCGGCGGCCCAGGCCAGGAAGGCGGCGACGTCCTTGCCCTGCTGGTCGATCGTCGACGGCTTGCCGTCGTCGAAGGTCACCTTGCCGGGCGCCAGCGGCGGCGGCATGCCGATCGCGCCGCCTTGCGGAACATGGTGCGCCGCACCGTGCCAGGCCGAAGTGAGGTCGCCGGGGAAGTAGGGGTTGTAGTGCTGGGCGGGCGTCAGCGTCAGGCCCGCGGGCGAGTTCTGATAGCCGGTCAGCAGCGAGTAGACGTAGGCCGGGCCGCCTTCACGCGCCTTGGCGATCAGCGACAGGTCCGGCGGCAGCGCGCCGCCGTTTGAGGCCCGCGCGGCGGGCTCGTTCGGGAAGGGCGCCGGGAACTTGTCGGCCGCGATGCCGGGGCGCTGGATCACGTCGCCGGTGTCCTGGTCGATGTCCTTGACCTGAATGTCCTTGGCGAGCGACTTCACATAGGGGTTGTCGTTGGGGTTCGGGTACTTCGGATCGTAGAACGGCCCGCCCTTCTGGCCGAGGTTGCGGAAGCTCATCTGCTCCATGGCGTGGCACGCCGAGCAGACCTCCCGATAGACCTTGTAGCCGCGTTGCAGCTGGGCCTTGTCGAACTTGCCCAGCGGACCTTCGAACGACCAGTGGACGTCCTTTGGCTCCTTCGGGTGGGTGGAGGCGAGCGCGGGACCCGCGAGGAAGGCGAGCCCAAGCGCCGCCAGCGCCAAACCTTTGCGCAGCATGATTAGGCTCAACCCCTCTTTTCAGGCGACGCCACGGCGCCGGTGGGCGTGGTGGCGGGATGCGACAGGACGGGCGAGGAGATCGACTCCGGCGCCGGCAGCGGGGTCTCGGTGAGGCCCAGCAGCGGCGTGATCACCCAGAAATAGGCGAAGTAGTAGAGGGCCGCGATCCGCGAGAGCCAGACGAAGCTGTTCAGGTCCGCGTCCATCAGCTGGAAGCTGGTGAAGCCCGGGATCACCTGGTCGTCCGGCAGCTTGGCGCCGCAGAAGCCCAGCGCGATGCAGGCCAGGATGAAGATGAAGAAGTAGAGCTTCGCGGTCGGGCGGTAGCGCATGGAGCGCACCTTCGACGTGTCCAGCCAGGGCAGGACGAAGAGGCTGGCGATGGCGCCGAACATGGCCAGCACGCCCATCAGCTTGTCCGGGAGCGCCCGCAGGATCGCGTAGAACGGCAAGAAGTACCACTCCGGCACGATGTGCGTCGGAGTCACCAGCGGGTTGGCCTTGATGGAATTGTCGGAGTGGCCCAGGGCGTCCGGCAGGTAGAACACGAACACGGCGAACATCAGCAGGAAGACCGAAATCGCGAAGCCGTCCTTCACCGTGTAGTACGGGTGGAAGGGGACGGTGTCCTCCGCCGACTTCACGTTCACGCCGGTCGGATTGTTGTTGCCCGGCACGTGCAGCGCCCAGATGTGCAGGCCGACGACGCCGGCGATCATGAACGGCAGCAGGTAGTGCAGCGAGAAGAAGCGGTTCAGCGTCGGATCGTCCACCGCGAACCCGCCCCACAGCCACGTGGTGATCGAGGGACCGACCACCGGCAGGGCGCCGAACAGGTTGGTGATCACCACCGCGCCGTGGAAGCTCATCTGACCCCAAGGCAGCACATAGCCCATGAAGGCCGTGGCCATCATCAGCAGGTAGATCACGCAGCCCAGGATCCACAACACCTCGCGCGGCGCCTTGTAGGACCCGTAGTAGAGGCCGCGGAACATGTGGATGTAGACCGCGATGAAGAACATCGAGGCCCCGTTCGCGTGGACGTTGCGGATCAGCCAACCGTAGTTGACGTCGCGCATGATCCGCTCGACTGAATTGAAGGCGTAGTCGACGTGCGGCACGTAGTGCATGGCCAGCACGATGCCGGTGACGATCTGGATGCCGAGGCAGAAGGCCAGGATCCCGCCGAAGGTCCACCAGTAGTTGAGGTTCTTCGGGGTCGGGAACGCGACGACGCTGTCATAGGCCAGCCGCACGATCGGCAGCCGCATGTCCAGCCAGCGCTCGAAGCCGGTCTTCGGCTCGTAAGTGGAGTGTCCGCTCATCGTCAGCCCACCTTGACCTTGCTGTCGGAGAGGAAGGTGTAGTCCGGCAGCACCAGGTTCAGCGGCGCCGGGCCCTTACGGATCCGTCCTGCGGTGTCATAGACCGAGCCGTGGCACGGGCAGAACCAGCCGCCGTAGTCACCGCCGCCGAAGGTCGGCACGCAGCCCAGGTGGGTGCAGGTGCCGATCAGGATCAGCCACTGCGCCTTGCCGGGCTTGTGTCGGCTCTCGTCCGTCGCCGGGTCACGCATGTCGGCGTGATCGTCCTTGATCGCGGCTTCGATCTCCTTGGCCGTCCGGTAGCGGACGAACAGCGGCTTGCCGCGCCATTTCACGACCACCTGCTGGCCTTCGACGACCTTGCTCAGATCGAACTCGATCGAGGCGAGCGCGAGCGTATCGCCCGCCGGGTTCATCTGGTCGATCAGCGGCCAGGCCAGGGCGCCGACGGCGCCCACAGCCGCAACACTGGCTGCGATATGAATGAAATCGCGACGGTTCGGATCGTCGCCCGAAGCATGCGGATCGGGATTTGCGCCCGCGACGGTGTCGGCCACCTAAAGCTACCCTTCGATTTTGGCCCCCCTATCGTTTGGGAGGCGCCCAGCCTTTGGACCCTTCCAGACGCTCTGGTAAGGCCTTTAAACTCACGGCAGGCACGCGCCAGACGCACGAACCGGAAGCACCTGCGAAGCTACGCGCATGCACTTCCTTGATTCGTCTATCAGAGCCCGGCCTAACCCGTCGCGGATCGCTTAGAATGCGTTTGGCCCTTTTTCAACCGGACATTCCGCAAAACCTCGGTGCGGCTCTGCGGCTCGGCGCCTGTCTGGCTGTGCCGATCGACGTTATCGAGCCCTGCGGCTTCCCGTTTTCCGACCGCGAGGTGCGCCGCGCGGCCATGGATTACGGCCAGATGGCGCAGGTTACGCGGCACGCCAGCTGGGACGCTTTCCTCGAAGCTCGCCGGCCCGGTCGACTGCTGCTTTTCACCACACGCGCCGCCCAGCCCTTCCAGGATTTCGACTACCGTACGGACGATGTCCTGCTGTTCGGTCGCGAAAGCGCCGGGGTCCCGGACGAGGTGCACGACGCGGCGGACGCGCGGCTGGTCATCCCGCTGGCGGCTGGCGCGCGTTCGCTGAACCTCACTCTCAGCGCCGCGATGGCGCTTTCCGAAGCGCTTCGGCAGACGGACGGCTTCCCAAGGCCCGCTGGAACCGGTTAGCAAGCGGGCCATGTCAAGCCTGCCCCCCGAGATCGAAGCCCGCCGCACCCGCGCCAAGGAATGGTTCGAGAGCCTGCAGACACGGATCATCGCCGAGCTGGAGCGGCTGGAGGACGAGGCGCCGGAGGAATTCTACCCCGACCGGGCCGGCCGCTTCGACCTGCGCCCCTGGACCCGGGAGACCGGCGTCGGCGGCGGCATCGGCGGCCACTTCAAGGGCCGGCTTTTCGAGAAAGCCGGCGTCCACACCTCTTCGGCCACCGCCCGCTTCTCTCCGGAGATGGCGGCCACCATGCCCGGCGCCGACAAGGACCCCTCCTATGTCTCGGCCAGCATCAGCCTGATCGTCCATCCCCGATCGCCGCGCATCCCCACCGTGCATATGAACACCCGCTTTCTCTCGACGGCGGAGAGCTGGTTCGGCGGCGGCGCGGACCTGACCCCGATGCTGGACGAGCAGCGCAGCCAGGAGGCCGACGACGCCGTCCTTTTCCATGCCGCCCTGAAGGCCGCCTGCGACGCCTTCGATCCCGAGTGGCACGCGAAGTACAAGGCGTGGTGCGACGAGTATTTCTTCCTGCCACACCGCAATGAGACCCGCGGCGTCGGCGGCATCTTCTACGACCGGCACAACTCCGGCGACTTCGAGAAGGACTTCGCCTTCACCCGCGCCGTGGGCGAGGCGTTCCTCGACGTCTATCCGCGCATCGTCCGCCACCGGATGAGCGAGCCCTGGACCGAGGCCGACCGCGACGAGCAGCTGGTCCGCCGCGGCCGCTACGTCGAATTCAACCTGCTCTACGACCGCGGCACCATGTTCGGCCTGAAGGCCGGCGGAAACATCGAAACCATCCTCTCCTCGATGCCGCCTCTGGTCATGTGGCGCTAAGGGAGATGCCCAACCTCGCCGAACGCCTGGGCTACGACGCCGACGCCAGGTTCCTGATCGTCAACTGCGACGACCTCGGCTCCAGCGCCGCGGCCAACCGGGCGGCGCAGGCCGCGCTCGCCGCCGGCGTGGCGACCAGCTCGACCCTAATGGTCCCCTGCCCCTGGGCCCTAGACGGCGTCGAGAAGGCCGCGGCCGGCGGCATCGGGGTGCATCTGACGCTCACCTGCGAATATCCGGGCTACCGCTGGCGCGCGCTCACCGGCGCGCCCTCGCTGCATGATGCGCAGGGCTATATGCCGACGACGACCCAGGCGGTCTGGGCCCAGGCCCACCTCGAGGACGTGCGGGCCGAATGCGTCGCTCAGATCGACCAGGCCCTCGCCTGGGGCGTCGACGTCACCCACCTCGATGCGCACATGGGCACGATGCAGGTCGACCCGCGCTATTTCGCGCTCTTCGTCGAGCTCGCTGCCGAGTACGATCTGCCGCTCAGGATGTTCGGCTCCGGCGCGGAGCGGCGCCTCGGCTTTCCGGGCCGGGCGCAGGCGGCCGAGCGCGGACTGGTCTTCCCCGACCACCTGCTGACCACCTGGGGCCAGCCGGCCAGGGAAACCTTCGCCAGCATCCTCTCAGACCTGCGGCCCGGCGTGACCGAGGTCTATCTGCATCCGGTCGAGGATGGCCCCGAGCTGCGCGGCTACGACCCCGACCATCCGCAGATCCGCGTCGACGACCTCGCCTGCCTGACCGATCCCGAATTGCCGGCCCTGGTGAAGGCGTCGGGCGCCCGGCTGATCAGCTTCGCGCCGCTGCGCGACCTCCAGAGGGCGCGCGCATGACCATGATCCGGCCCTTCCGCGCCGACGATCTCGACGCGCTCTACGACATCTGCCTCGCGACCGGCGACCACGGCGCGGACGCCACCTCGCACTACGACGACAAGCGGATCATCGGCGAGATCTACGCCGCCCCCTACGCCGTCTTCGAACCGGACCTGGCCTTCGTGACCGAGGACGAGGATGGCGTCGGCGGTTACATCATCGGAACCCACGACACCCGCGCGTTCGAGGCGCTTTGCGAGGCCAACTGGTGGCCAAAGCTCCGGCTCGTCCACGCGAACCCGCGCGACACCCCGCCCGCCGACTGGAGCTGGGATCAGAAACGCGCCTTCCAGATCCACCGGCCGTCCGCGATCCCCGATGCGGTCGTGGCCGCCGCGCCGGCTCACCTGCACATCAACCTCCTGCCCCGCCTGCAGGGCCAGGGGTTGGGCCAGGCCATGCTCGACACCTGGCTCTGGGCGGCCGGCGGCAAGGCGCACCTCGGCTGCGACCAGGAGAACCTCCGCGCTCAGCGCTTCTACGACGCCTACGGCTTCAGCCGCCTGCCCAGCGAAGCGAATTCGCCGAGCACGATCTGGATGACGATCGGGGTCTAGGGGGTCTAGCGGAGCTGAACGTCCGCGCCCAAGGGGCTGGCGACGGCGGTGACCAGCGCCTGCAGCGTGGTCGGCTCGGGCCTGGCCTGGGCGCCAAGGCCCACGGCCAAGGCCGCAGCGGCGCTCCCAAGGATGATCATAAGTCTCCAGCGGTTCATATCGGCTCCGGCGTTTCGCCCAAGAACCCCGCGGCGAGCGCCTATGTTGCGGACTTCAGGAAATTCTTCAACCAGCCGCCGACCCGTGCCCGATCATCAGGCAGTTGATAGCTGGCCAGCGCACGTTCTGCCTCTTCGTCGGTATAGCGGGCGCCGCGCCGGTTCTCGATCAGCGCCGAGGCATAGGCCGGCTCGAACTCCGGGTGCAGCTGCATCGAGATCGCCGGCTGGTCGCGCCAGGCCAGGGCTCCTATCGGCGTCAGGTCGTTGGCCGCGATGATCTCCGCCCCCGGCGGCAGTTCCACCACCTGGTCCTGGTGCGAGCCCGGAAGCCGGAACGGGGCGGCGTCGTCCATCCACGGCTCGCGCTTCAGCACGCGGTACTCCTGCTCGCCGAGCCCCCAGCCCTTCGGCGACTTGATCACCTTGCCGCCGAACGCCTCGGCCATGATCTGGTGGCCGAAACAGATCCCGACCAAAGCCGCCGCGCCCTTGGCGTCGTTCAGGAAATCCTTCAGCGGGCCGATCCACGGCAGCGGCTCGTAGGCGCCCGCCGACGAGCCGGTGACCAGGAAGGCGTCGCAGTCCTTCGGGCTGGCCGGCAGCTCGCCCTCGTCCGCCGCATAGACCGCGTAGTCGTAGGCGGCCTCGCCCAGGAGCCGCCGGAACATGTCCGGATAGCTCCCGAACTGCGGGCTCAAGGTCGACGGCGGCCGGCCGGCCTTGAGAATCCCCAGCTTCAAAACGCCATCCCCTGGGCGATGGACTTCAGCTTCTCGACCGCCGACATCGGGTCGTCGATGAAATCGTGGTCGATCCACCACGCCTCGACCTCGCGCAGCACCTCGCCGACCATCGGCCCCCTGGGCACGCCGGCGGTGACCACGTCGTCGCCGGTCAGCGGGAACTTCGGCGCCGTCCAGCCCTCGCCCAGCGCGATCATGCCGCGCCACTGCGGCGTCACCGCTGTCCGATCGGCGCGGGCCCAGGCGAGCTTGGCGCGGTCGCGGAACACCCGCGGGCCCAGGCGATAGACCATCCGCCGGATCTCCCGCGGGCTCATCCAGCTCTTCAGCACCGGGGTCGGCGCCAGCGCGGCGGTGATCCGGTCACGGTCGGCGTTCGAAAGCCGCAGGCGTTCGGCGAACTGTGTGGCGCCCAGCTGGTCGTCCGGCAGCAGGGCCGCCAACCGCAGCACCGCGTCGTTCTCGAAAAGCTGGTCCTCCTCGATGGCCACCATGCCTTTGAAGCGCTCCAGGTCGATCGGCGCCGGCAGCACGGTCGCCAGCACGCCGGTCCGGTCCATCAACGAGACCGCCTCGCGCGGGTCGTCGGCGGCCAGCAGCTTCAAGAGTTCCTTGGAGACCCGCTCCGCCGACAGCGTCGCGATCTGGTCCTTCAGCGCCTCGCAGGCCGCCACCGCCGCGTCGTCCGGCGGACCCTTGCCGTACCAGGCGAGGAACCGGAAGAACCGCAGGATGCGCAGGTAGTCCTCGCGGATCCGCTGCGTGGGCTCGCCCACGAAGACGATGCGGCCGGCCCGCGCGTCGGCGACACCGTGGCCCGTCGGGTCGAAGATCGCGCCGTCGCGCCGGGCGTAGAGCGCGTTCAGGGTGAAGTCCCGTCGCTCCGCGTCCTCGCGCCAGTCGTCGGTGAAGGCCACCACCGCGCGCCGGCCGTCGGTCTCGACGTCGCGGCGAAGGGTGGTGATCTCGAACGGCTTCTTCCCGGAAACCGCCGTCACCGTGCCGTGCTCGACGCCGGTCGGGACCGCCTTCAGGCCCGCGGCCTTCAGCGCCTTGATCACGTCCTCCGGCGACAGCGTGGTGGCGATGTCGACGTCGCTGGTCGGCCGCCCGATCAGGGCGTTGCGCACGCACCCCCCCACGAACCGCGCGCAGTCGGCGCCGCCCTGCGCCTCCAGGGCGTCGAAGACCGCGGCCGTGTCCGGCGCGGTCATCCAGTGCGGTTGGCCAAGGCTCTCGGTCATTTTTTCGCGGGCTCGAAGCGGCTGCCGGTCACCTGGCCGTCGGGCAAGGCCTCGGCGGGCACGTAGCGCTCGCCTCTGTTGTCCTTATGGAAGACCACGGTCGCCATCAACGACAGTCCCACCAGGATCGCGCCGGCCCCCAGCAGCCAGGCCCAGGGGGTCGCCCCCATTTCGCGGCCCGACCGCCGCGCCCAGGCGCGCCAGGCGAACCAGACCACGAACGGCACGGCCATCAGGAGGGCCCGGGTGAGCACGATCCTAAGCAACGGCCGCTCCATAGAGCCGCTCGTAGAGGGCGTGCAGGATGCCGGCCGTGGCGCCCCAGATCACCCGTTCGTCGTGGGTCATCGCGTAGAACCGGCGCGTCTCGCCCGAGGGCAGCTCGCGTTCATGCTGCTCGTGGTTCTTCGGGTCCATCAGGAAACCGAACGGCGTCTCGAAGATGTCGGCGACCTCATCCGGATTGGCCGTCAGGGTGAAGCCCGCCTGCACGAAGCCGACCACCGGGGTGATCAGATACCCTGTTCCGGTGCGGTAGGGCGATGAAAGCCCGGCCAGCGACACGTATTGGGGCTCCAGCCCGATCTCTTCGTGCGCTTCCCGCAGCGCCGTCTGCCAGGGCGTCTCGCCGGGATCGCGGCGCCCGCCCGGCAGCGCGATCTGGCCGGTGTGGCGGCGAAGGGTGTCCGCCCGCCGCGTCAGGATCACCGAGAGGCCCGCCGGGCGCTCCACCAGGCCGATCAGCACCGAGGCCGGGGTCGGCGGCCCGTCGACCTCGCTCGGGCCATAGGCGGGGCCCAGGTCGAAGTCGGAGGTCTGCGCACCGGCCTTGATCGGGTCGGGCTCCTCCAGGGGATCCAGATGCCGGCTGATCCAGGCGCGCAGATCGGCCGCGCTCGCGTCGTCGTTCACAGCCGGTGCGCCCCAGGCGGACCCACCGGGAACCAGGCGCCGTTCGACGCCACGCCCAGCGTCGGGCCCTGTGGCGTCGCCCGCTCCTCGGCCATCTCCACCAATTCATAGAACACCGGCCGGGCGATCAGCGCCTCCAGGCCACGGCGGACGTGCAGGTAGGGCCTGGGCTCGCCGTCCTCGCCCATCTCCACGCGAATCTCGTTCTCCGGACCCGCCTCGACCTCGTCGCCGACGTTGGTGAGGAACCGCAGCGCCGCCCCGTCGCGGTCGACGCGCACGGCGATGAAGGGCGCGTCCTCCACCGTGATCTTCATCTTCTCGACGGGCGTCACCAGGTGGATGCCGTCGGGATCCTTGCGCAGGACGGTCGAGAACAGCCGCACCAGCGCCTCGCGCCCGATCGGCGTGCCCTCGTGGAACCAGGTCCCGTCCTTGCGGATGACGATGTCGATCTCGCCGCAATGCTCTGGGTTCCACAGGTGCACCGGCGGCAGCCCGCGGCCCGGGGCCTGCTTGGCGGCCGCGATCACGCCGTCCAGTCCGCCCTTTGCTTCGTTCGCCATCAGGTGAAGGTAGGCGGCGCCGCGGTTCGCCTCAAGCGCGCTGGCCGGATCGGCGCCGGCGCGGCATCAATAGCTTGGCGGCGGGAGGGCGCGCATGGCTCGAATCATCTTCATGACCCACCCGGGTGTGGTGATCGATCCGGCGATCCCGGTGCCGCAATGGCCGCTCTCGGACCTGGGCCGCGCACGAATGGCGGCGTTCGCAGAGAACCTGGCCGGGGCAGGCCTGACCGCGGTCTGGACCAGCGACGAGCGCAAGGCCTTGGACGGCGGCGAAATCCTCTCGGCGCGGTTGGGAATTCCCCATCGTGTCGACGCCGACCTCGGCGAGAACGACCGCTCGTCGACCGGCTACCTAGAGGCCAATGAATTCTGGTCTGTCGTGCAGGTGTTCTTCGATCATCCCGACGAGAGCGTACGCGGCTGGGAGACGGCCCGGCACGCCCAGGCGCGAATCGTGGCCGCGGTGAACCGCGTCGCCGACGCCCAGGCGGGCGACATCGCCATCGTCTCGCACGGTGGCGTCGCGCGCCTGCTGACAGCGCACTTGCAGGGCGTGACGATCGGCGCGGAAGGCAGGCCCAGCAACCGGCACGGGGGCTGCTTCATAAGCTTCGAGCTGCACCGGCCCGGCTCGGTGACCTGTTGGCGCGACATGGAGGACTGGAGCGGCTAAAGCGCCGTGACGGGACCCACGATCTCACCGGCGTCGGGGGTCAGCGCGCGGACCAGCACCCGGTCTTGATCCACCGGCCCCGGCAGCACCACGTGGCGGCCGGCGGCGCGGGCAAAGCCGACGCGGCCGAAATAGGCCTCGTCGCCGACCAGCAGCACGTGGCTCTCGCCGGCCGCCTGGGCGGCTTCGCAGGCCCGGGCGATCAGGCGGGCGCCGAAGCCGGCGTTGCGTTCGCCCTGCTGCACCGCGAACGGGCCCAGGAACATCACCGGCTTGCCGCCCACCCGGACGCGCCACATCCGCGCGCAGCCCAGCAGGCGGCCCTGCGACCAGGCGCAGACCGAAAGCTCCGGCGCAAAGGTCGCGAACTCGCGCACCCGCTCGGAGACCTTGGTGTAGCGGCCCGGACCGAAGGCGCGCGCGATCAGCGCGTCCACGGCGGGGCCGTCTTGCGGCTGTTCGAATTGCAGGGTCAGCGCCGGGAGCGGCGTCGAAGGCTGTGCGGTCATGAAGGGAACTCGAATACGAGGACGAAGCGACGAACGCGCAACAGCGCACTCGGGGAGCGGGGATCAGATGGCGCTTTGGCGCATCGGTCGTCGCAGACGTCGCATGTCAGGGGCCCTTCACCGGCCAACGGAAGGCGCGCAGGTAAGGCCCCAAGGGGCCCACGTCAACGGCGCCGTTGCGGCAGAGCCCGGCGCAGGGCAGGTTCGCAACGCCTCATGCCCGACACCTCCCCCGCCGCGTCGCCTGACATCGTCCCCTCCGCCCGCGCCCTCCTGAAGGAGCGCGATTACCTGCTCTATTGGGCTTCGCGCTGGACTGGATCGTTCGCCGCCCAGATCCAGAGCGTGGCCATGGGCTGGCAGATGTATGCGCTCGCCCGCCTCACCCACACGGTGGCGGAGAGCGCCTTCCTGGTGGGCATGATCGGTCTCGCCGCCTTCATCCCGGTCTTCCTCCTGACCCTGCCGGCTGGGGAGACAGCCGACCGTTACGACCGCAAGAAGGTGCTGATGATCTGCCTGACCGGCGAGGTCCTCACCGTCCTGACGCTCGCCATCGCCAGCTGGCAGGGTTGGGCCAGCGTCCACCTGCTGCTGGGTGTCGGATTCCTGTTCGGCGCCGCGCGCGCCTTCTTCGCGCCGGCCAGCACTGCGCTCGGGCCCATGCTGGTGCCTCGCCCGCTGCTGCCGCGCGCCATCGCCTGGAATTCGCTGGCCTGGCAGACCGCGTCCATCGCAGGGCCCGCGGCGGGAGGCTTTCTGCTCAGGGGCTCTCCCGCCTACGCCTACTTCACAACCTTCGGCCTCTACCTGGTCTCCTTCGTCGCCGTGTCGCTGATCCGCCGGAACGCCAAGCCGGTGGTCAATCCCGGCTCGCGCTGGACGCTGATGAAAGAGGGCCTGGCCTATGTCTGGCGCCAGAAGATCGTCTTCGGCGCCATCTCGCTCGACCTCTTCGCGGTTCTGCTCGGCGGGGCGACGGCGCTGCTGCCGGTGTTCGCCCGCGACATCCTGCACGTGGGCCCCGAGGGCTTCGGCATCCTGCGCTCCGGCCCGGCGATCGGCGCCACCGTCATCGCGCTCCTGCTGGCGGCCAATCCGATCCGCAAGCACGCCGGGCTCTTCATGTTCGGCGGCGTTGCGGTCTTCGGAATGGCGACCTGCGTCTTCGCCGTCGCGCACCTGATCTCGCCCACCCACGCCCTGTGGGTCGCGGTGCCGGCGCTCGCCGTGCTGGGCGGCGCCGACATGCTCAGCGTCTACGTCCGCCAGACCCTGGTCCAGCTCGTCACCCCCGACGCCATGCGCGGCCGGGTGGCGGCGGTCTCCTCGGTGTTCATCGGCGCGTCCAATGAGCTCGGCGAATTCGAAAGCGGCGTGGTCGCCCGCTTCCTCGGCCCGGTGAACGCCGCGATCTTCGGCGGGGTCGGCGCGCTCATCGTCACCGGCGTCTGGGCGAAGCTGTTTCCCGCCTTGCGCAAGGCGGATCGCCTCGAATAACTGTCTCCCATAATTCTTAGGGAGATAAATCATGGGCGCATTGGACGGTAAGGTTGTCCTGGTTACAGGCGGCGGCAACGGCATCGGACGCGACTGCGCGCTGATCGCCGCGCAAGAGGGCGCGAAGGTCGTGGTCAACGACCTGGGCGGCGGCCTCAAGGGTGAAGACGAGGGTTCCGCGAGCGCGGCCGAGAAAGTCGCCCAGGAGATCCGCGCAGCGGGCGGCGAAGCCGTCTCCAACTCCGACAGTGTCACCAACTACAAGGCCGTCGAGGGTATGGTCGAACAGGCCCGTGACACGTTCGGCGGCCTGCACGCGGTGATCAATCCGGCCGGCATCCTGCGCGACGTGATGTTCCACAAGATGTCCGAAGAGGACTGGGACCGGGTCATCGACGTCCACATGCGCGGCTCGTTCAACGTCGCACGCGCCACCATCGAGCTGTTCCGCGACCAGAACGACGGCGCCTACATGTTCTTCACCTCGACGTCGGGGCTGTTCGGCAACATCGGCCAGGCCAATTACGGCGCGGCCAAGATGGGCATCGCCGGCCTCTCGCGGATCATCGCCATGGAGGGCGCGCGCAATAACGTCCGCGCCAACTGCCTGGCGCCGGTCGCCTGGACCCGCATGACCCAGTCGGTGCCGATCAAGGACGAAGCCGCCGCGGCCCGCCGCGCGGTGATGGCCGAGAAGATCCGCGCCGACCAGCCGGCCCGCTTCTCGGTGGCCATGGTCACCCCGGCCGCCGCCAACGTCTCCGGCCAGATCTTCGGCGCCTCGGGCGACAACATCATCCTCTATTCGCAGCCCCGTCCGATCGAGACGGTGACCAAGGAAGATGGCTGGACCGTCGCCACCATCCTCTCGGAAGCCGTGCCGAAGATGGAGCCGAAGTTCTTCCCCCTCCAACGCGGCCCGCTCCCGGGCGCGACGTCGGAACAGAAGCCGGCGACGGCGGCCTCGTAACGTTTTCCCTTCCCGCTCGCGGGAAGGGGGGACCATAGGCCGAGCGTCGCGAAGAGCCGATGGTGGAAGGGCGAGCCGCAAGCTCCGTGCGTTGGCTTGCCCTCTCCACCGCCCGCTCTGCCCCCGGCCTTCGCCGGGGTCGGCGTGCGGTCCCCCTCTTCCGTGAACGGGAGAGGAAGGGTCAGAGCCTATGCCGCCGCACCCACTCGTCGCGGGTCAGCTCCCAGTAGAGCGACCGCCGCACGGTCCCGTCCGGCCGCACGCTCTCGACCTCGCCCATACGCTTGAATCCCGCGCCGTCGATGGCCCTGGCTGAGCGCACATTGTCCAGCGCCGCGGTCAGGCCGATCAGCCGCACGCCCAGTTCCTCGAACATCCAGGCGATCGAGCGGGCCACGCCCAGGCGGCCCGAGCCGCTGTTCTGCAGGTCCGCCCGCCGCGCCCCGGCCAGCTCGGCCGACGACCGCTCCGGCCAGACCGTGAACCGCGAATAGCCCGCCACCTCGCCGGCCTCGTCGAACGAAACGGAGAGGATGCAGCGGCCCTCCTGGCGAAGCGCCTCGCTCTCGGCCACCCACCTCGCCACGCTCTCGCGGGTGATCGGCTTCGGCAGGTCGTAGATCGGGTCGGACACGGCGGGATCGGCCAGCACGGCGGTCAACGCGTCCACATGCTCCGGCCCGGCCACGGTGTGCCCCTTGGCCCGGCGCACGGCCGCGCGAATGGCGACCTCCTCCTCCGGCGGGGCGACCAGAACGGTCTTGGGCGGGGCGCTCATGGCGGCTCCCTCCTGGGCGATTGGGCTGCGTAAGCTTAGCACCGCCGATCTGGTCTGGAACTTGCGTACTGGCCGCCCAGCAGGAGGACGCAGCATGTCGATCAGCGGACTATCCGGAGCCTCGATTGTCGGCTCCGCACTTCCCACCGGCATCAATCTCGGCGCGCCCTCCGACAAGCCCATGAGCGCCGCCGAGAAGGCCAAGGCTCAAGCCGACGCCCGGGCGGCCAGCCAGCTGGCCGACCTCGACGCCATCCGTAAGAAGGGCATCTACGCCTGGGCCCAGCAGGAGAAGCTGGAGGCCCTGAAGAAAAAGATCCGCGCCCAGGTGCTTACCGACCGCAAGACCGACGAAGCTACGCTCGCCGCCATGAAGCCGGAAGATCGCGCCTCGGCAGAAAAGTCCATCGAGGAAGAAATCGCCGAGCGCATCAAGCAGATGATGAAGGCCACAATGGAAGGCGAGGCCAAGACCGCCGCCGCCCAGGGCAAACCCGTCAAGCCGATGATCATCGACATCTCGGTCTGAGGACGCCGCCGAACGTAGTTCTCCGAGGTTCGCCGAAGTCTGTGCTAGCAAGCTTGGCCAGCACGGCGCGAGGGGACCCATGATGAGAACAGCGAGATCGATAGGCCGGCGGGACGATCCCAATGGTTAGTCGGCGAAGGACAACGCCTTCGCCCCTGCCTTCGCCGGCCAAGACATCGATCAGGTCCGTCCTTCGGGATAGTCACTCGTGGCTGAACGTCGTCATCCTGGCCATCGGCCTTTGGTTCGCCATTGTCCAAACGGGCAGGATCCGGGAGTCGCTCGACGCCTCGACCTGGCTCGGCATCACGACGCAGATGATGGACCTGGATAGAGCGTTCATCGAGAAGCCCCATCTGCAGCGATATTTCTTCTCCGGCGTGGATATCCGCCCCACCGACAAGGACTATCCGGAGGCCTACGCCCAGGCGAACCTCATGCTGGACTTCATGGAATCCGAGATCAGCCTGGGGCGGTACGTGAATTCCAAGAGCTACGGCCCGGAAGCGTGGGCGGCTTGGTACGAATACCAATTCACCTCCAGCCCGATCCTGTGCGCCGTCATGCGGGACAACGCACCGTTCTACGGCCCCCGCCTCCAACGCTCGGCCAAATCCCACTGCGGCAAGCCGATGAAGGTTCGACCGTCGGCCCCCCGCTAGGCCCCCTTCTGACGCTCCACGTTGCGCGCGGGCGATCGGTTTGCGATCACGGCGACCGCAGACGCCAACCGAGGTTCCGCAGATGGCCGATGAGCTCGCCGACGACGCGCCGTACCACGCCCACATCTACTATTCGGCCGACGAGCGTCCTATCGCGGTCGCGTTGCGGGACAGCCTGCGCTCGGCCGACGCCGCCGACCCGCTTTCGAAAATCCTCTTCGTCGGGGAGTTGCGGGACCACAAGGCCGGACCGCACATCACCTCGCAATTCGAGATCCATTTCGAGAAGCGCCTGCTGCCCGACGTGGAGCAGAGGCTGGCGAACTCCAGCCTCCGGATCCTGATCCATCCGCTGACCTTGGATGACCTCGGCGATCACACCTATCTCGGCCACTGGATCGGAGAGCCCGTCGAACTCGACCTCACGGTGCTCGATCCGCCGGGCGTGAACCAGGGCGTCGCCCGGTTCGGCAAGACGGACTTCTGATCGTCTAGCCCGCCGCCAGTTCGTTGAGCGCGTCGCCATAGAGCCGGCGCACCGTCCAGCCCTCCTTCTTCATGGCGCCGAGGCTGTCGTAGAAGGCGATCGACGGCGCGTTCCAGTCCAGCACCGCCCATTCCAGCCGGCCGAGGTCGGCCTCGACGCAGCGTTCCGCGAGGCGGCGCAGCAGCGCCTTGCCGGCGCCCTCGCCGCGCGCCCCCGGCTCCACGAATAAGTCCTCCAGGTAGATCCCCGCCCGGCCGCGGAAGGTTGAGTAGCTATAGAACCACAGGGCGAATCCCACCGGCCGGCCGGCCACCTCGGCGATGTCGCAGAAGGCGCGCGGGTTTTCGCCGAACAGGTCGCGGCGGATGTCGGCTTCGGTGGCCTCCACCTCGTGCAGCAGGCGCTCGTACTCCGCGAGCTTCTTGATGAAGTCCAGGATCAGCGGGGTGTCGGCCGGCGAGGCGACTCGGACTGTGACGCTCATGCGGGCTGCTGGCTGCCCTCGCCGATCTTCACGCCCGGCGGCGGCTTGCTGTCCTCCGGCACGAAGAAGTCGGGCATCAGCGGCTGGGTCGCGTCGACGCGGTACTTGTCGAAGTCCCGCTCGCCCTCGCCATAGAGGAAGGTGTCGTCGATCAGGAAATTGCCGCTGAAGTCGCGGGCCCGCTTCTCGAAGATCGCGTGCGCCGCATCGGCCATGATCTCCACCGTGCGGCAGCGGCGCATGCCCTCGTCGCCGGCGAGCGCGTTGCGGATCGCGGCGGTGGCGATGCCGGTGCGCGGCCAG
>Ga0307513_10000791_pt1 | contig 45972 bp, 38 predicted proteins | sample 15_EM_MG_FD_202174 | JGI IMG/M metagenome (GOLD analysis project Ga0307513, IMG submission 202174) | Populus trichocarpa ectomycorrhiza microbial communities from riparian zone in the Pacific Northwest, United States - 15_EM | ecosystem: Host-associated > Plants > Roots > Unclassified | place...
TCAAGTAATTAACTTCAAATAATTACCATTCTTGGTATATGTACTCGACCGGCTTGACTTGTACTTGGAATGGAAATAGCAGGCAATCTGCAGGTGATTGTGAGTCAGTATCTCATCTCATATTTAGGACAGTATATTAAAAACCAGTAGAACTCACAGAAAAGTAGCATTTTGATGATGGAACCCAGAGGTTGGAGCTTCCAGTGTCAAATACGACAGTGAAGTTCTGCGGGGGCGAGCCAATTCCAATTTCTCCCAAGTATTGAGCATCCAAATAGTTTTTAAGGGGTATTATATCCCCATCTGAACTGCCTAAATCATGGACCCTGCTGCTTGCACCTACTCCTGCTTTTCCCTCCTGTCTAGCAATTCTGGCATCCTTAATAGTCTGAAGATCCAAATGGCGCTTCTTCAAACCTATTCTCACCAGGCCATTAGAGCTAGCAGGAAGAAGGAAGCATGTCAAAGCCCATAAACAGAAAGCCTTGAGAAGAATTTTATTCCCCATACGTGGATGCAATATGCCTGCGAGAAAGAACGAAAAAAAAAACAGAGTCAGTTGGACAGCTCAACTGTGTTCCTGAGCTGAACCAAGAAAATTGAAGAGACTGTGTACTGTTGAGCCTGAAGAGAGTGTAGAAATCAAGTGCAGACATAGGAGAGAAAAGATACTCCTAGTATCCTCTTAAAGGCTCTTCTGGGAGGAGACACACATTATTAGAAAGAAGAAACACCCTTTAATGCAGGAGAGGTACTTGCTCAACACATGGTTGTGTCTGGATTCATTTTGATTGACAACAACCCTTAACTCTTTCTGGTTGCTGCTTCATTCAAATTAGCTTCTCCGTGAATGGTCAGGTCCATCTACAATCCACAAGAAAAATGTTTCATAGTCTTTGTTTGTCTTGACTAGGGAAATTGCCTGGAAGTTCCACAAATTTCCAAACCAAACCTCTCGTGTCTTGCCCAATCAAGCTGAACATCATATGTATACTTGCTTGATCTTTTATGAACTGTGCTCTTTCCTAGCTAAAGTACTAGACTGGCAGTATACTAAGCCGAAAAATGTAGTAGCAGAGCATTCATCCATCAAAACGGTGAAGTCTACTCTTAAGAGTACTGACTCAAATGCTAATGAATATCTTATTTTAATGTTTTAAAAATATTTTAAAAAAAATTAAAATTTTATTTTTTTTATTTTTTTATTTTTTTTAATGTTATTAAATTATTTTGATGTGTTACTAAAAAAAATAATTTAAAAAATAAAAAAATATATTTTAATATATTTTTAAGCAAAAAATACTTCAAAAAGTAATTGCTACCACACCTCCAAATACTCATTCTTCCTTTCTCATTGATATTTTTTAAAAAAATCTTTTTTTCTAATTGCTTACATAAAAGGATAAAAAAAAAAACTATTAATGAAACTCTAAAATGATATTTTCCTTTGATCTTTTTTTTTTCTCAATTCAGCTTCTTCATTTTTTTATTTTTCTTATTTTTAATTTTTTTTTTTCATTTTCATCTCATGATCTCTCAAGATACCTTTAAACCAATCAAGTCAACTAAATAATATTGAGATAACTTTCACATAATTTACTTTTAAATTCAGCTAAGTAAAGAGTCAAGTTAAGAGGTTTTTTTTGGTTAATTTATCCTTTTGTTCTCAATTTTGTCTTTAGATTTTTTTATCGGCCAACTAGGTTATCTTTGAACAGGTCAAGTTGATAAAGTCGCGTTGGAGTCACTCCTACACGATTTAATTTTAAACCAGGACAAGACAAGAAGTTAAGTAGAAGGTTTTTTATATCAATTTCATTATTTTTTTATAAATTCCATCCTTTTTTTTTTTTAATAATCGATCTAGATGCCTTTGGATTGGCCAAACCTATTGATCATGTTGAAAAAACTTTCATATAGTTTAATTTTAAACATAAACTAGATAAAAAATTAGATTAAGATGTTTTAAAATTAACTCTCGTTAAGCTAGATTTAAAAAAAAATATCAAGTAGTTATTTATAAATGGTATGTTTTTTTTTCATATTCAAAAATGTTAGATTAAGATGTTTTAAAATTAACTCTCGTTAAGCTAGATTTAAAAAAAAATATCAAGTAGTTATTTATAAATGGTATGTTTTTTTTTCATATTCAAAAATGTTTTGATCTAGCCTTTAAACTAGTTTTTATCCAAAAGAAAAACACATGCGAATGTGATGTCACGATATTTAGTAGATGCTTGAGAGTGAGTTTTAACTTTTTTTATTAAAATTTGATTTTTTTCTTCAAATTAATTTTATTTAGTATTTTTTTAATAGTTTTTATGTGTTGATACCAAAAATAAATTTTAAAAAATAAAAAAAATTATTTTGATATTTTTTCAAGTAAAAAATACTTTTAAAAACAACTGTTACCACACTATCAAACACTTTTAAAAAGCCTTTTTGGTATTTACAATAACAATTATTTTTTAAAATATTTTTTATTTAAAAATATATTAAAACTATATATTTTTTTAATTTTTAAAATTTATTTTTGATATTAATATATTTCATCTCAAAATATAAAAAAATAAATTTTAAAAAATAAATTTCACATCTTTATCATACTTCAATCATTATGTAATGTGTTTGGTTGGTTTTAGAGTATCTATTCGCCCGCCCGCCATCTGTTCTGCAAAATGACACAGAGAGAAACTCATTCATCTTCTTCTTCTTCTTCTTCTTCTTTTTTTAATTTTATTAGTGCTTTAAGCTGCTTGCTTTAACTTTCAAGTCAGATAAATGTAGTAGAACAAGGTATATAGCTCCAACATGTACTCTTTTCTTTTTCCTGCTAGGAGTAGTTGATTTCAATCAAAAAAGTTCTTTTTCATGAAAAAAAGATATATTGTTATGGCACCAAATAACTTCCAAGTAATGTTTTTTATTATTATTATTATTATTATTATTATTAAGGAACATAAAGGAATAAGCGTTCTTGTATCTGGGCTTTTCTTGATTTTGTTTTTTGATGGGCTAGACTCTAGAGAGTTGATATGTTTGAAGCATGATAAAAAGCCTGTACCTTCTATTATATTTCAGGTATTAAGGACATTGAATTGAATCGGCAGTGTGTGATAGATGGCATTAAGGCGCTTATTTGGGTTCTCAGAAGGGGAGTTGATGCGGTCAGTTTGTAAGCCTTGCTCTAGATTAATGAGGCAAACAGCTGGAATTTTTAGTGTTGTAGGAGCTTTTGGTTTCTAGATTCTCTGTAGGTTGCATTATGGTATGTTCTACTGTCCCTATTACGTTGTTCGTTGGCATTTGCTCTGTTTCAGTATAATGCTTTTGATGTTGTTAAATGACTGAAATGCGTGTATGCATCATCATCTTGCTTTTGGTGATATTTGTCATGTTACTGATTGTAAAGGTCATATACGATCAAGTCTTGAAAATGAGGTTGCATAAAGCTCGTGCCTTGTATTGTTGGAGGAGGTTTTGAACTTAGTGATCTTCCAGACAAAGTTGAGCACTTCGTTTCCAAAATAAGCATACGAATTGACATCCTAACATGAAAGATTGGCCATAATTTGCCATCAAACCGAATATCACAACATACAATTGTGATCATGATGATAGTCTTTATTGGTTGTATCTTGGTCTTGGAGGAGAGTCGTTGAAGATACTAAACTAGTATTTAAAGATGGGCAGTCATGAAAAACTCGGGGAAGACTTGTAAATGGAAGGGTTTAATCTAATTGGTGTTCCTTCTTAAAGAAACTACTGGGATCATTTGAGGGGATCTCATGCGTGTGTTGGGGTTGAATCAAATGGTATTCTCATTTTATTGACGCAATCTTGTTTTACTAACTTAATCTATTAAGTGTGTAATCTTACGAACATTATCCAGTAAAGCATCCTGGAATTTCAGATGATATGCCTGATATGACTAAGGTCATATAGATGACTGTCTCTGTTGCAATGGAGATATAAAAACCTATTAAAATGCGAAAAGATCAAAGAAAGGTGTTAAAAGTTTGTCAAACCATGGCAATATCCTGGAGATCAAGCGTGTTGATCTTTGAAGAAATCTTGAGTTGATTGTAAGTTGAAATATTTAAAGATTGAGTTGTGGTAAAATCTTGAGTTAGTTTCATGGTGTGCTGTTGAAACAGCTTTGATACCCAAGTCATAGGTACAACATACTGTAGATACGGAAAAACAAGTAAAAAACTAGAACATTAAAAGTAGCATCACGTATATCAAAGCATTGGAAACTGCATGATGCGAGGAATTGCAGCTACAATGCGTCTTTCTGAAGCAGTTTGGATTTGGTGCTTCTGAATTAATTTTTTTCAGCTTTTCGTTGATCATAAGACAGGCTAAATGATATTTTGATATGTGCATTTGGAAGGATTTCTAGTCCATTGTTGTTTTCCAGTTGTGTAGCCTGTTTTTCAATTTTGGTACACATTTAGCTATGGTTTTATCATTTCATATTCTGTATTCAACTAAACATTCAATGTTCACCTATCATTGTTCATGCAGGTCCTAGAATTACAAATCCTAGGAGTCTTCTCGGTGGGCTGCTTGTGGAGCTGTATGTTGGAGTTCAACTTCTGCTCTGCTGGTCCGCCTTTTCAGCCCAGAATGTGAACCCCAGAATATAGCTGCTTTATGACAAAGTAAAATGGCAATAGGTTACCCATGAGGGTTGAATTATGCTGTGGTAAATGAGCAATTTGAGACAATACATTTTCTCGGTTGACCACCAGGACCGAATTCATGCAGTGCCTGATTGTCCAATAGTTTGATTTTTTTATCAAATGACTGATTGAGTCTTGAATCAGCCCCCTCTGAGAGGCTGGAGTCAGAAGAGAACATACTTTTAGAATAGGGATTCGAGACAGAGCAGAGCCGTAGCTCTTATCAATGTTTGGAAAGGTAAAATAGCTATTGATGGGAGGCCTATTCTCAATTTTTTATGTTGTTTAATATTCTTGTGATTATTCGATCTGGGAAAGGTTCTTTAACACTCCTCTCACTTGCAGCACATATTTTAGGGCACATCGAGTGATGATACTACATGATATTTCCCAGGCCGTTGACCCTCCTTAAGGCTTCACTACCGTATTGAATAAGATAGTTGAGTCTGGGTTCATCCAAAAAATTCAAGTCTTGTGATGAGTGATCTATTATATTGTTTTAATTGTTGGACGTGGGATAGGTGCTTTAAAAAGTGCAACCACACCTGAGAGATAGCAGGAAGTTTCAGCAAGTTTTGTTCCGGGAGCTTCAAGGCGACGTATTAGCCTGATTATTAATTTCTTGTATATATGGAATTCCATTACACTTTCTGTAAACAATTTGGCATCAAGCTGGATCACAAGCTTGGAAACACATGTAGATGATTTAGATTCTAACTAGCTAGGATAAATATTGTAGCCTTTTTCCAAGAGATCAAGTGACTTGTAATTTGACTCTATGCAAAATTATAGCTAGCCTAGACTTCTTAGAGGCAAACCAGAACCCAACAAGAGTACACATAATCTTATAGCTAGCTTAACATGAAACAAGTCAGTAGAGGGTAGAAATGTGACAAAGCGTTTTGAATGATTTTGCTTCACACAAACACGCATCTATATATGTATGTATCTGAAGTAAATTAAAGTTAAAAATCTCAACTTTTTGTTATTGGTTTTGACTTGAGATTTATTTGATCATCATCAACAAAACAAAACGAGTGAGTGAGTGATTTGAAACATTTCATTTGATGTTGATACTAAACTTATCGTTCAACTTTGCTTTCCGTGGAAATGGAGGACTACTTCCCTTGCATCACAAATTGTCCATGAAAACCACCATGCCTGCTGCTTCTGCTAGCTCATCCTCTTTTGTTGAGGACTTGTGAGTTTAACCCATTCAACTAAAGGCAGATGATCAATTACGCGTACATATAGGAGGGTGTCTGTCTAGTGATCATGCACAGCTCCAAATTTCTTTTGACATGACGCGCTCCTTTTTCTTGCACCATCTTCTATCAAGCCCCGCTTTAATTCCCTTGAAACAGTCCAAAATTGGTTGTCGTGCCGGATTGGTAAGAACGCAGCACTGAATTAAGAATACATTACAATAATGGTTTCTCGGCTTCACTCTCAGAGGTTTTTTAACACAAAGCTTGGCCTTTTAGTATCAGCAAAGGTCGAATGGAGGACAGAACAGAAGCTTTTAAAATTGTTAGTTGCAGAGCACAAGTGGGCATAAACAAATCACAGAAGATCAACGTATTTACAGGTCTAATCACTCTTAATAATAATTCATTGCCATCACCTCCAGGCATATATATATATATATATATATATATATATATATATATATATGCCTAGAGGTGATGGCAAATATTTTAAAATTTACGACAGAACACGTAAAAAAAAATACAGAGCCTAGAGTTAAAACCATTCAACAGAGTAGATGCTTGCTTCCTTTGACGAGATTGAAATTACACTTTGGTATGTAAGAGGGAGGAACGAAAACAGCTTGAAATGACAAGCAAGAAATCATTAGAATCGGCTTTTGTTAGGGGAATAATGACTCCTCCTCCTCCTCTAACTAGAAACACTGATACAAAAAGAAAAGGACGTTTTTCTTGATTGAAAATGTCCGCCAGCTAATCTTTGATATAAATTAATAAATTATAAGTAACCTCGACTAGTCCCTAATGTTTGATATTATTATCAATTGAATTTCAAATCCCATGATTTTATCAATTAAGTCCCGAAATTAGACAATATCACCCTCTCTGTTCATCCACTATTAGCGACTGTTTAAAATCCACCATAGATATACTTTCAACATTAAATCATGATAAACTCCTTGCTACTTCATTATTTTATATAAGAGGAAAGTGGAGAGAAAAATTTTCTATAACTGTCGACTAAAACTATGGTTTGTTTTCATGCCTTGAATGAAAGCATAAACAAAGATTTTAAAAAAAAAAACAGTTATTAACAGAAAATTGATGGAGCGTCAGCATTGTTTAATATTAGATTATGTTTAGAATAAAATAAAGATTTTTGTAGCTAAATTAATAATCAAATAATACATTTAATAAAATTTTAAAATGCGTGATGAATTCACAATAGTAATAGATAAAGTTTATTATTGATTGTTACAATAAATTTACCTTTGTATCTCTTCGTAGAAAAATTAAAAAGTTAAAATATGAAGGTATTTTAGTTTTTTATGCTGATTCATTAGTTGTTAAAAAATTAAACATGAATATTATTATTATTATTTTAGATTATTTTATACAATAAAAATACTTTTCTATCTCTACTGTCGATTATCGTACTGTCAATAAAAATACTTCTCTTTTGGACTTTGCACAAACTTTACTTCTTTGCCTCTTTGACAACGCGGCTTCGTTTCACCTGTACTATGAACATCAAAGATAATGTTTTTATTGCGATGCAATCTGCGGTGCACAAACGGTTTCTTAACTCCTTGTTATCGAGCAATATAATATCAGTAGAAGAACATTTCAAATATTCCATGACATTGGAGTTTCTTACAATGCTCGTGTGAGTAACACTCGAACATTTTATTTTTTTTCTTCTTTGTTATCCATTGAAGACACACTCATTTGAGTAAAGATTCAACAAGATCGTCCCCGTTGTTTCTTACAGAGATACCATTTTCTTTTTTCTTGAAATGGACCCGGTCATGGTGAACATTGAACAAAGTCGAAGCATTTTGTGAGTGAAAATCTGACACAAAGTTACCAAGACAAGAACAAAGGTATCTAGTTCCATTGGCCACTAGGGTTGGGATGTGGTGTCACGTAATTATCGAACTAGTTTAAGTTTAGTGAAGTTTGTGTTTTCCAGATGTCACCGAAACATTATTTTTCTCCTTTCGTCTCTTCCTTGCCTTCATCATTGCCATCATCTTACCTCTCCCTCTCCCTCTCCTTCTCTCCATTTTTACTCCTCCATGCCATGGCTTCCTCCTCCTTAAAACACCATAAAAGCCACTCCCTCAACGGCTTCACCACCCCCGCCAAGAGAACAAAACTTTCTTTCATTTCTGACTCTGAAATCCAATCAGAATTCTCCCACCATGACCAAACCATCGCTCGGATCAACAACGGCAGCTTTGGGAGCTGCCCTCAATCTGTCATCTCAGCCCAACAAAACCTCCAGCTCCAGTTCCTCCGCCAGCCAGATAACTTCTACTTCAACACCCTCAAACCTTCTATACTTCATTCACGCTCCTTAATCAAATCTTTGGTAAACGCTCATTCTGTTGATGAAATCTCCCTTGTAGACAACGCCACCACCGCTGCTGCTATTGTGTTACAAAACTGTGCATGGGGTTTCAACGAAGGAAGGTTTAGCAAGGGAGATGTTGCTGTCATGTTGCATTATGCTTATGGTGCTGTCAAGAAGTCTGTTCAGGCTTATGTCACGCGTGCTGGAGGGGAAGTTATTGAGGTACACTTGCCCTTCCCTGTTGCATCAAAGGAGGAGATTGTGAGTGAATTTAGAAAGGCCTTAGCGAGAGGGAAAGAAAATGGGAAGAAGAAAGTCAGGTTGGCTGTGATTGATCATGTTACTTCGATGCCTAGTGTTGTTATTCCTGTTAAAGAATTAGTTAAAATTTGTAGAGAGGAAGGTGTTGACCAGGTTTTTGTTGATGCTGCTCATGGAATTGGGTGTGTTGATGTTGATGTGAGAGATATTGGGGCTGATTTTTATACTAGTAATTTGCATAAGTGGTTTTTTTGCCCTCCTTCTGTTGCCTTTTTGTATTGCAGGAAGAGAGGAGAGGATGGTAAAGGGGGTGATCTGCATCACCCTGTTGTGTCTCATGAGTATGGTAATGGATTGGCTGTAGAGAGTGCTTGGATTGGGACTAGGGATTATAGTGCTCAGTTGGTGGTTCCGGCGGTTTTGGAGTTTTTTAATAAGTTTGAAGGTGGGATTGAGGGAATTAAGAAGAGGAATCATGAGAAAGTTGTGGAGATGGGGGAGATGCTGGTGAAAGCTTGGGGGACTAATATTGGGTCTCCACCGGAGATGTGTGGGAGTATGATTATGGTTGGATTGCCTGCTTGTTTGGGGATTTCGAATGATCCGGATACTTTGAAGTTAAGGTCACACTTGAGAGAGCATTTCCAGGTTGAAGTTCCTATTTATTTTAGGGCTCCAGTTGATGGAGAAGTTGATTCAATTACTGGCTATGCTCGCATTTCTCATCAAGTTTACAACAAGGTTGAGGATTATTACAGGTTTAGGGATGCAGTTAACCAATTGGTCAGTGATGGCTTCACTTGTGCATCTCTCTCTAATTGAAGAGGTATGCCCTGTCCCGAATTGTATGCAGGGTTTGTAAAAGCTATCTTGATGATCATGACGAGGGTTTTCTGTGCCTGTTTACTCACATTGTCAATCTATGTGCACTTTTCGTTTGCTAATCCATTGATAGATAATCCATCAGTTTCTTTTATAAAAAAACTCCACTTTTAAATCCGTGATAGCTAGGTGATTAGCCTAAGTTTTGGAACTGATTTGAATACGTTACGCTGTTGTGATTCAAAATATGCACATCTAAATTTGAGCGTAATCGTGAAATTTCCCATAAATCAATCAGATTGCAGAATGTTTTTATGGAGCGAATCTTTTGTTGCTTGCCAACTCAGAAAGTTCAATGAACTCTGCTGGTTCTGTTATTGTCCATCATGATAATGCAGAGAAGTAATGCCTTTTTCAGATTTTCTGGGGATGAAATCAGTTGTGAAACTTTAGGTTGTTTCCTTACATTTAAACCATGGAAACTGGCAACTGGCCTTTCAAGAAATTTTCATGAGTAGAATTATGAAGAATAAGAATACAGAAACACAACTTGCTTTAACCAATATCGAGCTCGTGTTGAATCAATTAGTAAAGATCTGTGAAAATGAATCTGATCTTGTTAAAGATAGAGTCTACAATAAAATAAACATCTATTCCAATGATTTTTGTCTTGTTTTCCTACTTATTAGTCAAAGACTGTCTATCAATCTATCACAATGATATAACAGGTTTACTTTCCTAGAGCAGTGATACCTTTCCAGTTTGGGACAGCCCTCCCCCAGGTCCATGTCAAATTCCCTAGCTTTTGTCTTGATTTCCTAGTACTCTACTGGAAAGGGTATCTTGGCTGTGATTCAGGGTATTTATTAGGGGTCTGGTTTGGGATTACCAGCAAAACAGTATCTATTCAAGGACCATCCTTGGAATGTCTTGTCAACATGTTAGTCTTTGGATAGATGATTTCCCTGCCATTCCTTCTCCTGTTATTGAATCAACAGCGGAATTTTGCGCAGGGGATTGATGTGTGGAAGTTGTGCTTTTTTTTACTGAATACATAGACACAAATATTTAAATCGATCGAATGAAATTATAGAGCATGATTTTAAGATAGTAGTTGCTGATCCTCCACAAGTTTCATGCTGCTAAATTTCTTTGCTTCTATGAATATCTCAATCTTGCTGTCCCCTTGTGATTGTTTGGTGCTTCTTTTGTTCATCCTTAATGACCTTCATGTTACTATACTTGCATCACCTTGGCCTCTGAATTGAAAAAAAAATGGAAAAGAGTGGCTCATATGCAAATTAGGGCTCCCTTCTAGTTTGTTTTGTAAACAACATGATAATTGGATAAGGTAACTATCTGATTAATTGTGGCTCATTGAGATCCTCATCGCACAGGAAGATCCACGCATTGGTCTCCTTGATCAGACTTGACCATTAATGGGGAAAAAAAAATGATATGTCTGTTTTTGTGGGAACAAAGTCTATGTTTTTTATGGATATAATTTTAATGATGTAGTAGGATTCAGTCTTTAGAGTTGTTAATGGTTGGTGCATGTGGAATTATAAATTTCTCTGTGCTCTTGCAGTTGGACGCTGCGAGGAACAAATCTTTTCTCTTCCTGCATTTTTCATTAACCAAAACTATAAACCATGTTTGCATTTCAATCTGCAGTTTTTCAGTTCTTACTGTGCTGATGAAATCTGTGGAATAACGTATTAGTTTGATTTTGCTTCTTTTAAGCTGCCTTGACCTGGAATTTTCTGTTAGTTTGCAGTTCAATCTTCAATGAGGCACAGTAGAAACGTTTCCAATGACCATCAGCCAGTGATCATGGTTTCGGTACCACACTCAAAAGTTGACAAACAAACTTGAGATTGATGATGAGTATCAGAGTTCCAATTTTGTTTATTTACCCTTTTTTTTTTTTTTTCCTAATCATTTGAAGTTGTAGAGGAGATGAACTTGTCTGTTGTTCTCCCAGGATATTCATGTAAATATTATCCAAATAATTAATATAAACTATTTTCAGCATGCTTTTAACCCAATATGCTGTGGAGATTGTAGAGTAACTAATATATTATATCATCGGTTATTTTTTTAGCATCATAAAATTGCTCGTTAATATCAATTATTGACAACTTATTTGGCTACCTCAAATCCTGTTTTGTTCCCTCTACACCTACAAACTAATTGAATAAGTGTTTTAACTTAACAAAGGATGGTGATGGTGTTGGTGTTGGTGTTCATACAAGGATTGCATTGACATTATCACTCTCCTCCCTCTGCATCTACTGTCTTCTTCTCTTTTTTTATATTTTTTTATGTTTTTGTAAGTGTTAGGGACGAGGTTTGATATTGTTCTCTTCAAATATACTTCAATCCGGCTTGAAAGGTGTATTTAGGTCTCCTTTGTGTTTGTTTTTATTCGGCTTGAAAGGTGTAGATATTTTTTTAAAAATGTTTTTTTTTTGAAATATTTTTAAATAATATCTTTTAAAAAAAATTAATTTTTTATATCAGTACATCCAAACGATCTAAAAATATCAAAAAAATAATTTGAAGCAAAAAAAATCAAAATTTTTCAAAAAAAAGGTTGGATAACAAAAACAAACATTGCTTTAATAGTACGATGGAATTGTGTTTTACCTCTATTATAATTTTAAAAATATTTGATTAATTAACCCATATTACACATATTTTAACTAAAAACTCTTTTTAAAATAAAAAAAAAAAAACTTAATTTCATATTCTTTTTAAACATATTTTTTGAAACCGAGTAATTTGCTAAACGATAGCGTAAAGTAAAGTTGGGAGTTGGAGTCGGTAGCATTCATGGTAGGTGAACTCTGTGTAGTGTTATGAGTTATGACAGTCGGCCAGCCTCCATCATTTTGTTGCTGCAGGCAAAGGATAAACCAAGAAAGGCACATCCAGAGAGGAAAGTGGGCCAGAAAGGCAGCATTGGCTAGCTTACAAGATTTTGCACGTCATGCATTCATACTATTTGTTGGAGGAGGCGAAAGTGATGAGTCCACCGAAATAGATAAAAAAAGAGATGATGTTTTTGCCTCTGCTCTTCACTGCTTATCCTTTCCCAAAAGTAAGAAGTACCAAAAAGAAAGAAAAAAAAACAGGAACTACTGCTGAAGAATGATGACTCAATCAACACTTAAATTGGTTATTAAAAAAAAGTTAATTAATTGTTTTTTGTTACATGAACAATACGGATTATTGATACCGACGAGGATAAGGGAAATATAGACATCGCTAATCACTATTACTAACCAACACTGTTATAAGCTACAAGTGAACTTTAAACCAGGTTATAAGCTAAACCGAGATCATCTCGGGTTTTATTAGTACGCAAACAAATAAAAGAAACTGACTTTGCATGAGATTGGGAAGGGGGAGCTCAGCTCGCCATAAAAAGGATCAGATCAGCAACCAAAACGGGTCCCAAATCGGCTCTGAATTCCATTTTTTTAGCCGTAACCCATGAAAAGGTGAGAAAGGGTTAAGATCAATCATGGTCCCTTTTCTTTGCACATATACTCAAATCAACTCCTATATTCTCTATGAAAGGCAATTTCAGACCCTTCACCCAATTAAATCACAACATAGAATTCTCATTCCCGTTTAATTAATGCAAGAATAGCATTGGTAGGCTCAAATAACATTCTATTTAAAGTAAAAGGATTGGTTTTAACTTAGCCGTAACAAATTTCATTGGCTGACAGCATCTAACTCTTGGGAGATTCCCTACACTTGGTACCTCTCTTTTTTTTTTATTGTATCAGAACACAAAAACCCACCACACACAAACACATGCTCTCTCTCTGGTTTTGTTCTGATTGAGGGGCCAATTTGAATCCAAGTCCTGCTTGTACAAATTAGGGTGGGAAATTGAGCCAATTTCAGCAACTTTCTCTTCCTTTTTTTTTCTGTAATAAAGGTACCAACTTTCTTTCGTTTTCTCTTTATTTTATTGTTCATGTTATTATTTCAATTCATTAGGGTTCTTTTATTCTCTCTTTTTTGCTAATTCTGATTGTTTTTAGATTATTTGTTAGTTGTTCGAGGATAAAGTTTCGAACTTTATTGTTTATTTTGGGTTCTTAGTGAAATTGCTTTGTAATTTCTTTTCTGGGTTTCCACCGGAATGTTGTGAAATTAGCTGATTTTTATTAATTTTTTAGGAATTGGGTCCTTTTATTTTGTTGAGGCTGACCAAAAAGATTAATTTTTTTGCCCTTTATCGTTTTGGGATTTTGAAATTCCGAAAACCTGATATTAAATACCTGATTGTTTTCATTGCACCAATGTTCTTTAGTTTAATATTTTGCTGATAGTGACATCGAAGTTATCTTCTTTTAAATCTTTCTGCCTGCTGCAGCTTATTGAATAGTTCCATCAGGTACAATTGAGTGAAATTTTATTGGTTTCCTGTTTACTTGATGAGGTTGCAAGCCTAAACATGAAATCTTTAATTTATTTTGTCTACATTGTTTTAGTAACTGAACACGGAGTTTTCGTCCATTTGGTTGATCGCAATAATTGAAAGATGGGTGTTTATGACTGAATTTTTTAGAATCAACTCTGTCCATTCTTTACATACTCACAGGTATTGAAGAATTGCCAAGCTTACTGAGCTACCTGTGCTCTGTTAGTTATCTGTAAATGTTATGGTTTCTCATAGCGGATTACATTTTGGGTTCCAATTTTTTACTTTTTGTGTTTTTTTTTTGTTTTAGGCAGGTAATGGTGGAGATAAAAATGATAGCTATTTGTCAGTTGGGTGGTGAATTTGTGACGGATAAGGATGGTACTTTGTCGTATAGAGGTGGTGATGCTCATGCTATAGACATTGATGACCAAATTAAGTTCAATGACTTCAAGTTGGAGGTGGCTGAGATGTTTAATTGCAGTGTCAATACCATGTCTCTCAAATACTTTCTTCCAGGCAATAAGAAGACTCTTATTACCATCTCTAATGACAAGGACTTGAAGCGGATGATAAAATTTCACGGGGATTCTGTCACTGCAGATGTTTATGTGATTTTGGAAGATAATTTTCTGCCTGGTGTCTCAAATTTGCCTGCCAGTAGGTAGTCTTCTTGATGCTAAGCTATAACTGTGGTCAATTTATTGATCTGTTGGAGTCACTTTATCAATTCTTGATTTTGTAGATCAAGCAGAACAACTCTGTCTGAAGCAGTGCCTCCTATTGATGCTCCTCTTGCCATTTTGGAGGATATCACTCAGCCTGATAACTCGCTTGTGGCACCTCTTGATCTTGATGTTGTAGATGATACCAATAATGTTGATATTCATATTGAAGATCAGCAGATTGATCCACTTGAAATTTCACCCATTCTTCCTCTTCTTGCTTCCAATGATGAGAAACATGCTAAAGGTGCACAGCAATGGCAGAATACTATTACTGGAGTAGGTCAAAGATTCAGCAGTGTTCATGAATTTCGCGAATCATTGCGTAAATATGCCATTGCACACCAGTTTGCATTTAGATATAAGAAGAACGATAGCCATCGTGTAACAGTTAAATGCAAAGCCGAAGGTTGTCCCTGGAGAATTCATGCGTCAAGGTTGTCGACCACTCAACTAATTTGCATTAAGAAGATGAATCCAACTCATACATGTGAAGGGTCGGTGGTGACAACAGGACATCAGGCAACTCGGAGCTGGGTAGCTAGTATTATTAAGGAAAAGTTGAAAGTTTTCCCAAATTACAAGCCCAAGGATATTGTCAATGACATCAAACATGAATATGGAATCCAACTAAACTACTTCCAGGCATGGCGTGGGAAAGAAATTGCAAAGGAGCAGCTTCAGGGTTCATACAAAGAGGCATATAATCAGTTACCATTTTTCTGTGACAAGATAATGGAGACAAATCCTGGTAGCCTGGCAACATTCACCACAAAGGATGACTCAAGTTTTGAGCGCCTATTTGTCTCATTCCATGCCTCATTGTATGGTTTTGTTCAAGGTTGCAGACCTCTTCTTTTCCTTGATAGCTTACCTTTAAATTCAAAATATCAAGGTACATTATTAGCTGCAACAGCTGCAGATGGGAATGATAGCGTGTTTCCTGTTGCTTTTGCATTAGTAGATGCAGAAACTAATGATAATTGGCATTGGTTCTTACTTCAAATGAAAACTGCACTGTCAACTTCTTGTCCAATAACATTTGTGGCAGACAAACTAAAGGGCTTAAAGGAATCAATTGCCGAGATATTCAAGGGCTCATTCCATGGCTATTGCCTACGGTATTTGTCTGAGCAACTTATTCAGGACTTGAAGGGGCAGTTTTCTCATGAGGTTAAGCGACTAATGATTGAAGACTTAAATGCTGCTGCCTATGCATGTAGGCCTGAAATCTTCCAGAGGTGCATGGAGAGCATCAAAAGTATTTCACTGGAAGCTTACAATTGGATCCTCCAAAGTGAACCGCAAAATTGGGCGAATTCATTTTTTCAGGGTGCAAGATACAATTACATGACATCTAACTTTGGAGAGATGTTCTACAGCTGGGTATCAGATGCACATGAGTTACCAATAACACAGATGGTTGATGTGATACGGGGTAAGATTATGGAGTTGATTTATACAAGGCGGGCAGATTCCAACCAGTGGCTGACAAGATTAACTCCATCTGCGGAGGAAAAGCTAGAGAAGGAAAGTTTGAAAGTACATTCCCTTCAGGTGCTGCTGTCAGCTGGTAGTATATTTGAGGTTCGTGGAGAATCTGTTGAAGTGGTTGATATCGACCGCTGGGATTGTAGTTGCAAAGATTGGCAGCTTACTGGTTTACCTTGTTGCCATGCTCTTGCTGTCATTGGTTGTATTGGCAGGAGTCCATATGATTATTGTTCAAGATATTTCACAACTGAAAGCTACCGATTGACATATTCGGAGTCTGTTCACCCTGTACCCAATGTGGACATGCCTCTTGAGAAAGATTCTTCTCAGGTTGCAGTAACTGTAACCCCTCCTCCGACCCGGCGTCCTCCAGGCCGGCCTACCACAAAGAAATATGGACAACAAGATGTAGTCAAACGTCAGCTCCAGTGCAGTAGATGCAAGGGTCTTGGGCACAACAAGTCCACTTGCAAAGTTGTAGAGTGTTAGAAGAGCTTTTGTAAAGTGTTAGGTGCTGTAAGTATTAGCTTTTGCCATGCAATGCAGTTTTACCTCTTTCATGATAAGCGATTTCAATTTTTACTTACTCCACGTTTTTAACCACACCCAGAGCTTTTAACTTGTATGCCTATTTTTCAAGGCCATATACCCAGAAATTGATCTATGTTTCTTGTCATGGCTCCGCGTATACATTTTGTTATGTCCTTTTCCACAGGCATACAGTCATATACCTGCTACATGCTTCTGCAAAAATTTTGGTTGCCATTTCAACTTGTCAAGATGTTGACATGAGTATTTGCTCCATCACTTTATATACATGCACACATACACTCTCACATTTGCCACCTCATGTTTTTACATGACGTGGTGGAGTTCAATTCCTTATCTGTGAATATTGTTCTGGGAAACGCCTACCTGTCCATCTAATTTTGAATTTTGTTGTTTGCATTCAACCAATCAATGCCCTTGTGTTTTATTAACAGGGATGACATCAAGAAGCAGAGGCATCAGAATCTGTACATGTAACAACTATTTTGAAGGGCCAGAAAGACCTATTAAAATGCTTGATTTAAGTGACTTGAATTGTGAGACCTTTAGTTTTGTACGGTTGGTTGCTTATCTTTATCTGGTGTTGCCTTTGAGCTTTATTTCTTTCGGAAATTCTTACTAGTTTGAACAAGAGTGCAATGACCGTGATAATAATGCTAGGAACGCGTGTTGCTGATGTAAACAATAGTATTTATGCTCAGATTTGTTATATGGGAAAAGGCTCATCTAGGTTTCAACTCTATTCAGACGAGGATACAGCATTGTTGCTTATCCCATCTGTGTTTCTTGTTAACTTTGTTCTTGAATTAGTTCGTGCTCTTGTTTGTGGATGACAGGGATAAAATCATAGGCCATGACTTATGAAACTTTACGCTTCCATTGCAAAGAATGGTATGGTTCAAGATGGATGGGAACCATGTAGCTCTACTTTTGAAGGTGGCAACGGCAATGGCTTGCACTCTTACCCCCACACAATTTATAGGAATTGACTGAAAATGGGGGGAGAATCCATGGCTTAGCCAATGGAAACTGGCATAATAAACAACATAATCCTGAGAGAACAGAGTTATCATCTATGGAATAAATATGATAAAAAATGGCTTGGCGTCGCACCATTTTATCCCATTCTTTAAGCCATGGGCGATCCGAAGTGCAGCAAAGTTGGATGATATCATGATAATCACGAAAATCAAGTTGTTTTCTAATGGTAAAGGAAAGAATAATCTTAGCTTACACATGAAAAATAAGTTTAATAACATTTCCTCAATTGAAATTTGAGTCACTAAGTCTAAAACATATGTTCCTCTTAGTGACAAATTCGAATCACTAAAACATCTATTCCTACAAAAAGAAAAAGAAAAGGACCCTACCCCACGTCATTGTTTCCTCAGATCTTCAATAAGCTTCAACACTTCACCCCGCATTGTTGTCTCCAGATATGCATTAACCTCCCTTTCAACAGCAGACAACCAGTCACCATCATTGCCATTCCTTTCACATGAATGCCATCGGCAAATAACCTCAGCAATGGCCATAACATAAAGCCCACAGTCAAATCCATTTGTCTGCTGTGGTGTTTTAGCTTCTTTAAAGAAAGGAACAGCAGCAGACCCTACAGCTTTCATTTTCAGAGTCTTAGCACCATCTTTTGATGATGATTCACTGGCTGTGCCCATGAATCCCTTTACAGCTTTGTAGAGCTTCAAGGCATGATATCGGTGCATCCCCGGCAAGCTATCAAAATGCAGAAAGTAATTCTGGCTCCTATCATAAACAAGCAAGCTCCAATGTGTTCCCCTTTCAGCTGCACTGAAATCTTCGTTATCATTCACAGTAAAAAGAATGAGTTTCTTACTTGAAAACTTCAGAGGTTCCACAAAATCATTGACAAGACTCTGTTGATCTTGGCAATTTGCGAACCAATAAGATGTGGAAGGTGGAACTAACAAGATATCATTAGCATCAGCGTTATAAGAAGAAGATAAGTAAGCAAAATAGAAATCAATAATTTGGTCATTAAGATAGCATGGTCCTTTAAGGATATTCAAATCTGAAACTCTCAAAACCACATCCTTGTATGACAAAACAATCTCTTTGTCATCCATTGATTACAAGAACCTGCAAAATAACACAAAACAAGATAAACAATCTCTTTGTCATCCATTGATTACAAGAACCTGCAAAATAACACGAACCAAGATAAAAACAAAAAAGATTCTCTGCAAAAACAACAAAACACAATTCCAAAGTATCTTACTTTTAACTCAAACTGACAACAGGATAAGTTAAAGAAACAATATTTACTCACATGGGAATTAGATTAAGACCCAGAAAACAAAAATTTATAACTTTTAACAAAAACCCAGATACCCAATCCTTCACAAAAACTGAAATTATAAGAAACTATTAAGCAAAAATTAGAAGAATAAAAAACGAAACTAACCTTGTGGGCTTTTGAAGCGTTGAACCCTGAACCCCTTAAACGTAATAGAGTAATGAACTTGTTTCAAGAAAAGATCAAAGCTTTGCAAAGAAACATCCGGCTTTCTATATATAGAGCACGATGCAATCCTAAGCAAACCATTTGGCTTTTTCTTCATGGTAATTTCAGATTTATCCTTGCAGTTTAGGTGAATTATTAATGAGCCCCCAAAATGTTCAATATTAGCCATCCCTATCGTATGTTTTCATTTCTCAGTTGACCTACTAAGGTTCTCGTAAAGTTTCAATCACTCACTTTCTTTTTTTTTAGTTTAACGTAGATGTTCGGGTCAGCTTATATATACCTCGACTAATCTCACGGGCCCTGAAGTTAACAACCATGTAAGTCTCTAGTGACCATCATATGAGCAACCACATGGTTCGAACCTGAAACCACAGAGAAAGCAGACCTTTTGATCCAAAATTCTTACCATTGGACCACCATTTAGATGGTTAATCACTTACCTTCTTTGTTATCAGAAGTGGTGGAATAACGATTTTGTAGAGTTAATATCAGTCAAGCACCCTGGAAACTGCTATGTTTGGTATTGTGGTGTTCTTATAAGTTGCATCGCAATAAGAACATGATTTTCATGTTTCATGTTTCTATAATGGCACAACCTACAATATTATTAATAAACAGGTACTTAGCCTAGTTAATAAATTATTTATTCATATTATTGTTTAAGATTTAAATTCCAGAGAGAAGGAAGGGTTAACGAATCTTAAAATATTATATATTTTAGTTCTTGTATATTTAGAAAATTTAATTTATACTATTGAAAAAATCAGAACTTTTTGTGCTATAATTTGTTTTTTTTTATCTAAAGTACCGATTTTATGCAATAAAACGAAAACGTTTTTAGATAACTTAACCCTTTATGTTGAGGATTTACTGTTTGTATAGACAGAAGGAATTGATGGAGGATTGTTGTACAGGTTGTGGACCCAATTGATAAAGAATATGGTTTTGGGACCAAATTAAGATCTTGGTAATAGTTGGGGGACTAGAACGAGGGTAGACCAATAGCCCAGGTAAAACGCTCAACAAATGGCGAGTAACAAACACCCTTAAGCATCTCGTCATAAACGAAGTCCTCAATTGCAAGGAGTTGAGCTAAGGAAGGACATCCTCAACTCAAACAAACACAGCCGATCAGTCTCTGGTGCTTCCCTTTTTCAGGTCAGTCATTTGTCAGTCTTCATTGTCTGGTGTTTAGTAAAAAGTAACATGCTTTCACATTATTTTTGCCTTCATCAAGCTTAAAAAGAAACAAAGTTGTAGCTGTGACTGACTGCAATGCTCTCTCCTTCAACACTTTCGAAGACAATTCCCAAATGGCTCAATCTAAAATCATTCATTTCTTCAGTATCTTGCACTAATGCCATCCAAATTAACCCAGAAATCAATCAAAACGCACCAAATATTACTGATTTTGATGCAAAGATTCAATCTTTGAGAAATAAACTGTGCCCAGATTACTTAATCAAGGTTTTGAAAAGCACCAGTGATATTAACTCTGCTGTTAAGCTATTCAAATGGGCTTCCCTTCAAAGAAGGTTTAACCACACTGATGATACTTATTATTGGATTATTTTCAAGTTGGGCATGGCTGAAAATGTTGAGGAAATGGAGGGGTTTTGTCAAAATATGGTGAAAGATAGGTGCCCGGGTGTAGAAGATGTTCTTCTTTCATTGGTTGATGCATTTGTTAGAAATTGTAGGCTTAATGAAGCACTGCGTGTTCTTTTTAATATGAATTTGGCTGGTATTAAGCCTTCAATTGATGTGTTTAATTTTGTATTGGGCGCACTTGTGGAAGAGAAGAGAGGGTTTCAAGATGTGGTTTTTGTTTATAAGGAGATGGTGAAAGCAGGAGTGGCACCTAGTATTGATACTTTGAATTATTTGCTGGAGGTTTTGTTTGAGACAGATAGGGTTGATTCTGCTTTGGATCAATATAGGAGAATAAACAAGAAAGGTTGTATTCCTAATAGTAGAACTTTTGAGATAGTAATAAAAGGTCTCATTGCCAAAAATAGAGTTGATGATTCAGTTACCATTTTGCATGAGATGTTGGAACTCGGATGCCTGCCTGAACTGAGATTTTTTAGATCTACAATACTTTTGTTTTGTGGGGAAGATAGACTGCAACAGGGGATAAGGTTGTTTAGGAAGATGAAAGATTCTAATTTTACCCCGGATCCCTTTATTTATGGAGCTTTGATACAATGTTTGTGCAAGCACCTTAGGTTGGATGAGGCAGCAAACCTTCTTGAAGAGATGATGGAAAGTCGGTTAACACCTGATAATAATGTTTTTGTGGATATTGTAAATGGGTTTTGTAAATTAGGGAAGATAAATGAGGCTATTAAGCTCTTGGAAGATAAACATGTGCACGTAACTTCTCCACACAATGCATTGCTCCGATGTTGTTGTGATGCTGATAAATTCTTCATGGCCAAAGGTCTCCTTGAGAAGATGTCTGAGAGAAATATCGATGATTGTGATTCTTGGAACATTCTTATCAGATGGCTTTGTGAGAAGGTGGGAGTGATGAATGCATATGAACTTCTAGGTAGAATGATTATATCTTCTTTGATTCCTGACTGTGCCACATATTCCGCTCTTGTTGCTGGCAATTGTAGATTAAGCAAGTATGAAGATGCTCTACAGCTATTTCTTCAGCTTCATGCCAAGTTCTGGATTTTAGATCCTGCTTCTTACTCTGAGCTAATTGAAGGACTGTGCAGGGGAGAAAAGTATCTAGAAGCTGTTAAAGTGTTTTGCTACATGTCTGAGAACAGATGTTCTCTTCAGTCTTTGTCATTTAATATGCTGATCGAGGGTGTTTGTAACATGGGAATGCTTAATGAAGCTGTCAGGCTACAATTGTTGGCTTATAATTCTGGCACTTCTTGTTCCAATGCTACATGCAATTATATAATGCTTGGATTGTCTAAATCAGACAAGGGAAAACACATGCTTGCTTTTCTCTCACAAATGTTGGTTCAGGGTACCAATCTTGATATGGAAGCATATTGCATTTTGATACAGAGCATGATTGCACAGAAACAAATAAAGGATTGCACTTTGTTTCTCAATGTGATGGTTAATGAGGGCTTGGTACCTGATTCAGACACATTATATAAGCTACTGTCATGTTTGGCCAATCATTCTCAGTTGTATTTGATATCACTTTCACTTGATAAACTTGTTTCTGACTGTGAAGTTCTAGATTCAGCTATGTATAACATACTTATTAATGGTCTGTGGAAAGAGGGCAACAAAAATGAGGCTCATCGACTGTTAGACTTGATGCTGGAGAAGGGTTGGGTCCCAGATTCTATGACCCATGGATTGTTGATTGGCTCTGGTAATAGGGAGGGGACAGGTAAGGGGAAATTGACATATGTTGATAGCATCAAAGATAGTGTTAGTGACATTCTAGTCGAGGGATTGGGGGAAACATGAATCTGCATTCACTGAATGCCTTTTTTAAGGTGAATGGAATGCTAAGTACTTCCCCTTCCTTTCATATGTGGCAATTCTGCCAAGACGTCTTTGTTAGTTGGAGGAATAATTTGCGAGCCACATACTAGCTGAGGGATTGGGTGTAACATGAATCTGCATCCACTGAATTTTGGAAAGATAGAAGATCTCAATTTTTGACTCATTGCTGAGCCCAAATGGTCAGCCTGCAAAGGTAATTTTTTGTCTTTGTGATGATATTTCTTATTTTCTCTTATGAATCTGTTATTCTTTATTTTCTTGTTGTATTTTCTACTTCCATGCTATTCAATTTTTGCATCTAAAATATCCAAAAAACTCTTCATTTTGATAGTGTTGCATGGGCTGCTTCTATCAATCACAAATGTGGGTCACCTTTCCCATCCAGATGAGGGTCTCTTTCTCTCTCTCTTGTGTGTGACAAGAAAAATTTGTATTTTTCCATTAGTAACTAGATAGCATGTAGACTTTTCTGAAGCAAATATCATAAACTGGGTGGTTAATTTTATTGTTTCCCTAGTAGGGAAACCTGTGGCATTTTGTACACTGTTTTCATCTTCATCTTCATCTTGAACATCAACTATACTATTTTTTGGCTTCATCTGATGCCATGGAGTCGTGTACACCCACACTTGCTGAGAATCACCTCTTTTCTTTTCTTTTTGATGAAAGTACACAACTCAAAAAACTGTGGTCCTTTTTACCGAACAAAATTTTGTAGAATTTCTACCTTAATAAAAAAAAGTTATTGCATAAACGGCATCTTATGTTCTAAAAAGAACTCAGAATCAATCTGCATTTGCATTTTTTGCCTTCTTATTCACTATAATTCTAATGTGGACTAGCAACTCATGACCAGGGCAATTCGCACATGATAGATGGACTAATCACTATGGGTTGTTTTGATGTTTTCAGGTGCCTTGGAAGGTGACTGCAAATAGGAGAGATGATGGATCTTTAGAGCTAGGTAAATTGATCTTCTCTCTTTATATTTTTTCGCTTTTGCATTGAATGAAAGGATTGAGTTTCTCCGGTTTTCTCAAGTATCATTGCTTGGTGAGTTTGTTCTTTTTATCTGGGATTTTGCCATGACAATAAATAATTAGTGCCAATTTCTTTATATGCTTGATTTGATGGTTATTCACCTCCAACTTTTTGAGGCCATTTGAATGCCTGATTTGAAGATTCTTTACCTGGTTTTTTTTTTTTTCAAATTTCCACTTGATTTTTGTGCTATTTTGGTAGTTTTAACTTGTGCATTCTTTTGGTTACCTAAGTAATGTTCTTATGCATACAATGGTGGCTTTCAAGGTCCCAATTTCTCATTGGCTGTTGTTTTTATCATTTCATTGTTTTGGTTTCTTCAATTCTTACTACCTCTTTTTTCCTTTTCTTCTTCTTTCTTTTCTCCTCTGCTTTGTCTGCATTCGCAGTAGTTTTATCCATTTTGGGGGGGAAGGGGGTTGTTTATTGTCATTGTATTTTGTAAATTGCCTAGTTATCATGTCATTATTAAGATTCATTAGTGGTCAAGAGGAAGGGGTTGTTTAAATTTTTAGCAAATTCATTTGCTTGTAAATTTATTTTTGGTGTTTGGTTGGCTGTCTAATTAGGTAAATTATGTTTCCCTCTTGTTGCTTGATTTGGATCCGTTTATGTTATTGTGCTAATTTAGTTTCCCTTGGTAATTTGTCTATTTTGCCTAAAACAGCAGGTTGCCAGAGCCTAAATCTACAATCACCACGATTTTAAAATTGCATTTTTTTTGTTTCTATTTCAGTTGAATTTGGAGGGATTGGTTCCTGTGAGGTAAGGAGTCGATATTTTTGCTCCTTTAAAAAATTATGCTCAACAATAAGTTAGCATTGTACAAATTCACTGCATCTTCATTATATATTTGAGCAACCAAGTGCTTTTTTTTCCCCAATCCTTTTGTGTGCCAAAGCAACATAGCTTATTAGGGGTTGTAAAATCTTATGTACCCAGTTGTCATATCTAGCCTTGAAATGCATTAGAAGGGTCACATTCCAATCCTTTCTGGATTCCTATATGAGTGCAGTCTCTTGGTGATTATGTGATGGGATATAGAGACTAGACTGCGACACTGATTTTGGTCCTGTGAAACATGCAGGGTGTCAACACAGCATATGGAAGAAAAATAGACTTGCCTACAAGCTAAAGATATTTTCTGTTCAGAAATTCATCTAACTTGCATTCAAGCTCGAGGATGCCCTCTTTCTCCTCTTATCTCCAGCTTCTCGGATCTTCATGTCCATTAGTTTGCAGGCGGTTCCAGATGTATTTGTAGCTAAATTTGCTTGTTTAAAATCTTCAGTTGGTTTCTTTTGATCAGGTTCGGGTCTATTTTTCTCAATTCCTAATGGACGGTTCACAGCAAATTGATTGCTCTTGGAATTGGAAGGAATTGTTTAAGCTCGGAAGTATTATGTGGGTCAAAGTAAAGTAGTACAAGTTTTTTTGGAGGCCATTGCATACCCCGTAATTCAGATTCAGCTTTATCAACTGGCTGTCCATTTTAGTAGACTCCCTACCAAGTACAGACAATTGGAGAGGAGGAAGCAATCAGTCCTATTTGTGATTATGCAGCAGTACTAATGAATGTCGTGATCACATCTTCTTCTCTTGTGCTTTTACTAAAGGAGTATGGCAGCAAGTTTAGCTCTGACCAAGATAAACAGAGAGGTGGGGGGGACTGAAATTCTGAATCAAGTTGTCTCATACTCTCATTCAATCTCGGCAGAATTTTTTTATTTTTTATTTTTGGCTTTAAGCTGCTGTGACATGTTTGGAAAACCAGAAATAACACGATTCACAAAGCTGGAGATTTTTCAGGAGATTTTATTTTTGTTTTTTCTTTCATTTGTCTAGGAAAGCTCTGTGTCACCATTTTGTTGCAACACATACATGGCATAGAGGTCTTACTATTTAAAAAGGAAAGAGTCGTTTCTCCTTCCCATAGCAAGGACCATGATAGGTGGAAAACTCGAACTGAGCAATTCAGCATCCTCTTCCTTTTTTTCTATGACAGCCACCAGGATTTGAGAGAGAGAGAGAGAAGATGATTGAAAAAGCAAAATATTCTAGCCAGGTGAACAGGCTGCGTACTCCTGGCCACATATCCGCACCTGGAGTACCTAATAACCTGCAGCACCAAGAGTTCCATAACATATAAAGACAAATACAGTTAATAAAGCAAGAACAAAGCCATTCCATTAGACAAAAACCATCATCTTGCCAAACAAGAAAATGTGATGGACTGTTACAGTTCAGAGTCTCCAGTGAAGATTAGTAATTCTAAAGCTGGCAGCAGGCAGATTACTGGATCAAATCCAAGGATAAAGAGGGAGGAAGAAGGAAATCTGTACCATGCATACATCTACTTCAGTGAAAAATAAATACATCAATTTCTTGAGATGAAAGTACAAAAGCCAATGATTAATTTATCGAACAAACATCAGAATCTTATGCATGTCAAAACTTGGAGATACATCGCTTAGCAAATCTCAAGTTATCTAACTCAAATGGTAACGACGATGAATCTTTGCATTGCCTGCAGTCAACTGTAGAAATTAGATGATGGTCATCTCCAATGATAAAATGGCACAAGGAATACGATACTTCTAGCTAGAAATTATTCTGCTGACTGAACAATCCTTATTAACAATTACACTCACTAAAATCTTAGCTATGATTAACGTTCTTTACTCTATTTTAATCTCGATCTTACCTAAAAACCTCGAAATGACGTAAAATAATGTCAAGTCATGGAAAAAAATCACTTAATATCTTCTTATTTAGTTTGCTTTGACCAGGAAAAGGTTCGCCCTATCACACAAAAAAATCCCCAAAAAAAGTACATACAGTCACAAACCAAATCCCTCTCCCTCCCGCGGCCTCCCACCACCACCATCCCAACAGAAGAAAATCGGTCCTTGTCAGTCCCTGGAAGAAGAAGAAGAAGAAGAATGCTGAAGAGATCGCTACACAAAAACTCTCTTCTCAGACGTTCTCCCAGCTGTGGAAGCAGAAATTAATGTGATGTAGTAGTTTGTTGTTATTATTTTTTCATAATTGAGGTGGATAGTGGTGGTCTGTCTCCTCATCATAACATTTTCTTGCCATTCTCTTACAGTTTCTGCTGCTTCCATTTCTTTTTTTAATTTGTTATTTTAGCCAAAACTAGGCAATACTAGCATAATCCAAATTCATAAAGATGACTTATATGTAAATTCAGTTTTGAGGATCATGAACTCCCTACAATTTCATCACAACTTGATCACAGTAAACTGAAACAAGACTCTTCGCGTAATTATCAAGAGCCATATCAAACCAAGAAGTAGCTTTATTTTTGGGAATCCTCCGTTCCAATTCTTGAGCTACAAGATTGTATAATTGCAAGTGAAAACAAGATTCATCGTCCATCTCCCCTGGTATAATTTCTTCATCCTAAATTTGATGCAGGTGGTTCTAATCAGCCAGTTATGGATCTGCCATAACTAGACTACGTGGATAGCTTTGCAAGAATGTTTATTGTCAAGGCTGAGTCGTGCAGGGTGATTGGCATGATGAAAAGGCCTATAACTTTTTATCCACCATCGTAGCAAATAATCCTTCCTACTCCATCAGGTAACTCACCTCAGAATCGTTGTACGGAAGGGTTGTTTTTGTCTCCAGGAAAACAATATCACCCATGTTGAACAATAGAATAGTCGATCTCCAACACTGAGCTTGAAAAGCTTTTACGATACCACACTCCATTCACAACTACACAAGTCTAGCGAGCGAGAGTGCTGACGTATCATATTCACCAATACTAGGGTTGACATCCTCAACATCTGTCCACACACCTGTACTCGGTGTGAAAACCTCAGCTTCGGATATGAAATTGTACTGATTATCTGTACAACTTGCAACAATTTGATTTGATTTCAAACCATAGGCAATATGAAAACAACTATCACTGCATATAAGAATTTTAAGAGAGGGCAAGTGCCGATGGATTTTAACAAAAATTAACAGGTATAGCCGATGGTGAGACCTAGTGATGCAAGTGTTTCTGTCAGTTACGGATCTGCTACACCTGGGTTACGTAGATAGTTTTGCAGACATATTTATGAATTGATAAGACAAGGTTAAGTTCAAGATAACGCCTGAATTATACACAGTGATCGGCCTAACAAGAAGATCCATGAATTTCAAAAATTAATATATCATAGAGATTAAAATATTTCAATTAAGTTATTTGAACTTCTATATATGAATAATATATACAATGTGCAAAAGTTATCGCTTGAAGTAAAAACCTTGAGTTTGTTAATTGATAGGTAAGCCCCTGAGGAATGATTTTAAGAAAGAAAGAAGGCAGCAAGCAAAAGGGATGCTCAAAGTTCCAACAGAGAGTTATCCAACAAGATGCGGTCGGTCTTGACTCTTGAGTGTCTTTGACAGCACAAAAGTCAAAGTCACCGGACATTTAGACTTTTTGAAACACGGAGTCTGACTTATATAACTGAAAAGGACAGGGGGAAGGCAGAAGAAATGGTAGTACGATGTCTGAGTTCTCTGCATTGCAGTGTGAAGAAGTCAGCTATGTAAGAAACAGAAGACGGTGATCAGTCTCGAAAGTGGAATCTAGAAAAAGGAAACCAGTGGCATCTCAAACCAAAAATATCGGCTACATCGAGCAAGCGATGGCCAAAACTTTCATTTTCAGCATGAAAAGATTAGAGAGAGAGAGAATTTAAGCATAGCAAGAGCCAGCTCAACTAAAAGGTTTCATTTTCCTTGTCTGCTCGTTTGTTTATAGGGTTACATAGACATAGAATACAGCATTACTCAGTTCCCAGCATATGGAACCAGAACTGTGGCAGTGACATCTAGAAGAGTAAAGGGGCCAGAAAGAGAGACCTCTGAAAGAGAATGATAACGAGGAAAGACTCGGCTAATATCATTTCATTTAAATGCTTACACATCCATCAAAATTACACAAGCCAGACAGAACTAGAGGTACCCACAAAATGCTTCGCAAGCAGCTCCGCGAGCATGCATTCAAACTTCTTTATTTGAGGTTTACACATACTTACCGAACAGTGGAAAGATAAAAAACTAAAACTAAAACAAAAAAAAAAAGGCTCAAGGATCTGAAAACCAGAGAAGTTGCATCAACATCATCTTTGCAAATTGCAATGACCAAGTTCGACAACGCTTTGAGGTATATAATTCTTAGCATCCAGTCCCTGCAGCATACACCCATCATTATTTGTTGAGTTCTCCCATTCTGACTTCATATCTTCATGACTAATCATGGTCAAAATGTGATAGGTCAGTTTCTGGTAGACAACTTCCAAATTTGCAGAGTTGCATAATAATTTCGTATTTCTTTGCTGAGTAACTTGGCGCCTTCATCACTTAACTTCCATCTTCTGTATGTAAACTTGTTAAAAGGAATATATGCTAGAAAAATATATAATCTTCAACCACAGTTTCTGTAGATGGGTTGAATTGAAGCTCAGGTTTCATACTAACAAAGCAAAATCCCAGAGATGTGAGAGATGTCCGAGAACAGAATGAAGACCACCACCCCATTGCACTACATCCACTTTGAAAGGAAGACCTAACCGCGCATAGTAGCAGCTAGAAAAATGTGCCCCCTGAAAAACTGTCACCTTGACTTAGGTTGTCGAAGCACTTCTTTTAACTTTCCCTCAGGATAAACCTGGGAGATCTTCTCTGGCAACTTAAGATTAATATAAGATGGCCATTGCACTAAACATACCAGCATAAACAAACTCTAACCATTACTACCTATTCTCTAATTCTAAGGGCAAGAAGCCTCTTTTAAAATCAACCCCACTCACAGCCAAATGTGCCCTCTGTGGTGCCTGAATCCCCACCAAATGTGCCCTCTGTGGAGCCTGTATCCCAGCCAAATGTGCCCTCTGTGGAGCCTGTATCCCAGCCAAATGTGCCCTCTGTGGAGCCTGTATCCCAGCCAAATGTGCTCTCTGTGGAGCCAAATGTGCCCTCTGTGGAGCCTGAATCGCTGTTAGCCTTTTCTGCTATTGTTATGCTAAGTGGTCTCCATCCTGATTGATGAGGTATGATCCATTTCTTATAGCCAATTACCATGTTCAAGATCTGAAGTACATCACCCAGAACATGTTCTTTCAAGCACTTACTCTTTAAAATAGTGCCTGCTTCATACCTGTACAATATACAACAGCATTTTCACAGTTAGAATTGAAACTCGGGAAATCAAACAGAGTTGAAGAAAATGGTGAGCTTAACCTGCACTCAGAAGCCAAGATTGCAGATCGTCCAGCAGAGGATCTCAGAAATTGATGAATTTCATTCCATGTTGCTTTTTGGATTTGTTTAGCTTTACCACCAACAGGGTTGACACATTTCCACAGTTTCTCATTTTTACCAACATACAACTGCATAGCACCTAAACTCCGAGTTGCTACCATCTGATGCTTAATGGCACTCTCAAGGGCCTTCTTAATGTCAGTATTACGGTGCTTCAGATCTCCATAGCGGATGCAGTCAGCTATATTTGTTTCAGTTGGCATTATCCTTTCACTTTTAAGGGTGTTCAAGGCAAGCAAGACCACTCCTATAAGGCCTTGAACATATTCGGAAGGTTTTGGGCAACCTTGACTCCCCCATTTATCACTCCCTGGAGCAACACTGGCTCCCATTGCATGTGAGGATGATGGCGGATATTCTGGACCACCAGGGTACCTATGGTTTGGCTTCTCGTCCCGGTAAACTGATGGCGAGTTATGTGCCATATTTCCATTTTGCGAGTTACTTAAGCTTACAGATCTGGGAAGTTTCTTCTTGGGATCATGTTTTAGCTCTGGATTTCGTCGTTGAGGGTTAAAGTTGACGGGGTGTCCGGGAATGTTCAAAATACCAATATCAGGTGCACTTGTATATGGTGCAGAGGTAAAGCTAGTTCCATTGGGTCTCACAGGCATTGGAGGAGGGGCGCGAGGATGAAGATTAGGATGGGGAGGATACAAACCACCTGCTGCAAATTCAGGTCGCATACCAGGATTGTTTGGCCTTAATTGCTGTGTATAATGATTTTGGTAGTTGCCATTGATGTGGGTGTTGTCACTCCAAGTAAAATTATTATTTCCAGGAACAAAATCCAGGCCAGGTCCACTTGGGGGAACTTTGGGGAAAGAAGGACCAGGTTGGTGAGAGTTTGAGTTGTGATGATCTTCTTGGGTCCAAAGAGGCGAGCTTGTTGTTTTGGATGTATTTATTTGACTCGGGTTTCTTTGAATGTTTTTCCCTTTCTGTTTATTGTCATGACCCCTTGGTGTGTAAGGAGACTTCTGATTTGCCACATAAGGCTTCTCAGAATAGGAATCTACTGATTCCTTTATTTGGGCGGCATCAGACACTGGAATCTGTTTCGTGTCTGAAGTGGACATATAGTTATTACTACAAAGTTTTTGTAACTCACCTTCAGTGAGCGGCGGTCCTCCAGCCAAAAGACTCGTCCAAAGCCATACACTCTTCGCGGCTGCAAGAAGGGATGCAGATGTCTTCTGTGGTTGTGCTAGAAGAATATTATATCTCCTCATTCGCAACTGATGAAGAGCATTTGAGAAGTCTCGATCACCAGAAATCAACAAATAATTACCAGGCGCAGGATTGTCCACTGCCCAGAACAACATATCAACAAGTATCTTCTTATCACTTGCATCTTTCACACCTGTTCATTCATATTAAAGTTATGAACTACAATAAAAACAATATCCAAGCATCCACTTTCCTACACAATATAACAAACAACCAACACAAAAAATTCAATATTCAAAAACCATTACAGACCAGAACACCCTACTGATGTTGTAGTAAATTCATATATAGTCAACCTGCACTTCTCCTATTTTAATAACAAAAAATGAGATCTGATAAAAGAAATCATCAATAATTCAAAAGATTGCTGATTCCTCTTTGTTTCTTTATAATTTTCTACAACATTGCAAATCTTAGCAAACCCTTTCAATTTCAGACAATTCAGTCTCTTACACAAATTACATAACCCCATCACAGAATCAATAAAAACGACACCAAGAGAGCCAAAATAGTGACCAAGATCCCATTTTCTCGACTAATAAAAAAAACACTAAGAACCAAAACCCCAAGAAGCAAAAACATCAAGAGTACAAGTAAAATCAAGATACCTGCAGGGACATGATTGAGAGCAATCCCAGTACTAGAAAGAGCCTGTTGAACAGCAGAATCGATTCGATGGGTGTCACCATAAGCAGAAATAGAGACTGGACCACAATAATTCATCTTGACAAGGGCTGAACTTATGTTTTGTGCTATGGCATGGGGGTCACAGCCCATGGGAACATGACAATTCTCAATGTCCCACCAAACTGAAATCTTGGCAGTCATATACTGTGCCTCTGCTCCTCCTCCTCCTCCTCCTCCTCCTCTGCCTCCGCCCATTGCAGACAAAGATCCCCGATAATCACGGTGGCTTTGGTGGCGGAGATTTAGAGGGTTGTGATGTCGTTTTGGTATCTACTAAAGTGGTGCATTGCTTTAGTGTTTTGTGGTGTGTTTGGTGACTTTAAGCTAAGTAGTGGATTCGAGGAGGAAAGGTTAAATTACGCTTGTATCCTTTCACTGGTAGCTGACAATTAGGAAATTACAGGGGTAGTTGCTAAGTTAGGAAATAAATAATTATTTACCTTTCAAAATTCCACAATATTTTAAAAAAGTTTATTCCTTCTTCTATATTTTACAAAAAAAGTCAGAATTTAAAAGAATTTATTTCATTAGATTAATATGAATGCATGCCTTAATCCCCCCCATCAAGAGAATGCAGACTTGATTGAAGCATAAATTAATCCAGAAAACATATTTATTAACAAATAAAAAGAAAAAAAGGTGGACTTTTATTGTTAATACGAGAGGTTGGAGAAATAAGGAGGATTTTTATCAATTTCTTATTAAAAAATATTAATTTAATATTTTTAAAAATAAATAAAAATAAAAACAACTCCACTCCCACAGGAACACTAACACTTAGGAGTGTTGTGCTCGTGGTATTTGTTAGATTATCATGCATCGATGATGACTTTCTGTCTAAGAAACCAATGAATCATGCTTCGACATGTATGAATTACCAATCATCATATGCCACGTCGACACAAGAGAAGAAGTCTTGAGCAATGTTAGGCGTTGACGAGGAATAAGAAGGGTAGCTAGGAAGTCCTCCTTTCCATTCTTACTTGTTCCATCTTGATTGGCTAATATCCTGCGTTGCAATTGACTTAATTATCCCTATGGTTTATTAACTAATAAGGGGAAGAAAGAATCTGAACGTCGGCAAATGGAGGGGTAAGGTTTGGGAAAGAAATTGTTAGTCTTAACAGCGAAGGAAAACTCGCGTCTCCTTCTCAGGAAGGAAAAGGGAAAGCAAAAAAAAAAAAAAAGGGACGGAACTTGACTTTGTTTAAGTCCCTTCAGAGGCTGCTCAACGTGCAAAGCCAAGGAAGGCCATGACACTTTCTTTTATTAATTAAAAATAAAATAAAAGAGCTACGCTGCTTTACTATACAGCGCAATTAATGTTCATGAAAATTCAAAGTTTTTTTAATTTGAGCCAAGGCAACTAGCACTTTAATGTGTCCACAAGCCACGAAACCACTGAGCTAGGAGTTGGCAAATGAAAATGGTCTGCTAATCCTACTAGTACTGTGCTGGATCATGTTCATTGCAAAATTAATTCATGAATATTCACCAGCAGTGATCATACATGGGGTGTGTGCATGGGTGATATAGACCATATATATATACAGAGACTGCAAATTATCTCAAAACCAAGCCAGGAATCTGGAGTCAGTTTTTATTAGCTACTGCCTGCCTTGTTCTCAGGGAAGCAAATGATGCAGCGAACAGCTTAATCTGCTAAATAAAGATCAGATATATAGGCATATATATATAGAGCTCTTCGCTTGGCACTAATTATTGTGTGCAGCTGCTGTAGAGAGATACCAGTGAGGTATATACATATACGAGCTGGGTTATTTTCTGATTATAATTAAATACTAGTAATTATTAATTAATGGGTTATTTTCTAAGTCCTGTTTTTGTTTTTCTTTGATCCTCTGTAAGGCGCTCTATAGTTTTTGGGATCGTGAAGATCTTCTCTCTATATGATGTTGTATGGTTCTTGGTGAACCTTATTTTCACGACTGTCATAGCATCAGCCGTCGTTGTTGATGATTATGGACTGAATGGAGGGCATGGCAAAGATGCTGCGTGTGTATATATATATATATATATATATATATTGAGCTGCATCGATCAAAGCATATTAATTGGTGCTGATTAAGATCAAATAGAAAGATGGGAAATTCCATTGCTGAAAAACAATAAATTAATTAATTTTATTAAAAACAAAAAAATAATCTGTTGCTTCATGATTTCATTAAGATGCTCTATTCAAATTTACTTTTACCAAATACCTTTCCCATAAAGATGAATCAATTCTCGTAATATTTGGGAAGGTAAAGCTAGAATTGCTTCAAACTAGCAATTAACACGAGCTCGCGAGAAAGCCATATCAAATAAAAACACTGTAAATATTGTAAATTATCTTGATAGAGATCTTGTTTAGATAAACAATGATAACTGGAATCAAATGATTAAAAATGTATGGTCCACTTCTAAGTTTCAAAGGAGATTGTAATATGCAAGGAAGAGTCAGCTAACTAAAATGGATGGTAAGATAAGCACTCATTATGGAGGAATAATATCATTTGCATTGTATCTAGCTAGTAAGGATTTTTATTTTTTTGGATTGAGATAATGAATTAAGAAGTTTTATATTTATCTTTTATAATATTTTTTAATATTGAAAGCAAGAATTAGGGGGTGGAAAAAAACTTCGGTATGATGTTTTTTCAGCTTTGCGTTAAAGTGTTAATTAAAGTGTTAAGTAGTCTGGTACCTTCATAAACAATAAGTCTAAAAAAATGGTTGTATTAATTTTTATTTATTTAAATTAAATATTATTTAACATCCAAATGAATTTATTATTGCATGTAAATTTTTTTTTGTAGGAAAATTATAAAAAAAAGATGATTTCAAAATACGTAACTTATTGGGAAAATTATTCTTCATTGGATAGAGAAGTTTGGTGTGTGGCCTCATGAGGAGCTACAAAGGACAAGGTATATTGTGCATCTCGTATGTCAAAGTCTATAGTTAATACGAGTTCTTCCTCATATTCTTGTTCGGTGGAGTCATCATATCATAATTTATTTTACCAAGCATTGCAAGAGTAAATAAACAAAAGTGCTGATTTTATTTTTGAAATGAAACGATAGATGAATTCCATAATAAAATATCTTATGAATAATCTTGGATACCATGGTGGGACATAAAAATGAGACAGGTATGCCAATAACTATGGTTCCACCAATGTCATCGCATATGGCTCCACATATAATAACATTTATAGGTCTCATATCTCTACTGGTATATCAACCTAGTCCTCGACCACCATATCTGGATCTATCCTACACCAATCCATAGTATTATGGTTTGTCTCTACAATAAGAATCGTGATTGTATTTTTTTATTTTATTCTGACTTATTTTTATTAATGTAAGTTAAACTAAATTTTAAATTGTATTACGAATTTTATCTCAATTCCATTTATTATCATTGTTAATAAAGTAAATTTAAATTTTAATGTATGTTGTTTATATATATTCTAGAAACTTTCCAAAATATCCATAAATAACTAATTAAAAAGTCATCTGGGTTAAAAAAAAAAGAAGGAAGATATAGATTAATTAAAAAAAAATCATATAATCATAATATTTTGAGTTCACAGGCTGACTGGCTCATCATGCATCTGATGACTGAAGAAGGCAGAAGCTGTGAATATCTCACGGAGGTGGAAAGGGACTTGTGGGTCATTTCATCGGTTGCCTGACTGATGTGTAGTGTTGATTCAAAACAATGTTTTCTTTGGTTAGGGCCACCACCTCATCGGGAGGAGGGTCAATGGAATGAGGTGTTGCCCTTATCTAGCTTTTTTTTAACACGTGTTTATCTAGAATTGGATTAAAGAGTCCCCTAAATAAAACTATACAAGAATATATAAAATTGTTGTATCCGTACGGAATCGAAGATACCTAGTTTTAGGAGAGGATCATGTCTGTCTAAGAAATGCATGCACGGACACAGCAATAATTCCACGCGTTTTTCCCCGAAGCAAAACCTCCTACCTCTCAAATTAAAAAAAATAAAAACGTGATAGAATAATAAAAAGTACTAAATAATAAAAACTATATATGAAGTGCTAACAGAGAGCACGTGAACGTCCATGAGTGTCCCCCGAAGCGACAAAATAACAACAGTCAGCTAACTCCTCCGAACTCCGAAGGTGTGCTTGGACTGCCGTCGAATCACATCTCTAAATTAAAACCCAAAAACTATTTGAGGATAAAATGCCAGAAACAATGGAATAAAAACGACATGATAGATACAGAAACTTGCGTTTTTCCCACGCCAAACATGTAAGATTACATAACAGCAAGCACAAAGAAGATTCTGCACCTTCTTCATGCTAATAAGATAAAACCGTAAATACCCCCAACATCCTCTCCTTTATCCCCAAGACAAGAGAAACACGGGAGCCATTGCACACTAATAGCCTTGTGGCAGGCATGTATAGTGCTGCCATACGATGTAGCAAGCCATCAAAACATTTTCCATGTCATTTCCATTTTACTTTCGCACTCTTGCTTTCGCAGCAGGTGGTTTTTTCTTACCTTTGTCCTGTTTTGTTACGCTAACATGTCCTTTTGATCTTGGAACAACTGGTTTTTTCATTGAAACACCTTTTCTTGCACTGGCCACTTTCTTGTTTTCACCCTCTGGTTTCTTACTGGGGTCAGGTTTTAGCTCTGGTCCTTTTCCTCCACAAGACCCTTTTGAGTTTCCACCCTCTGGTTTCTTCTTGTTTTCACTGCGTGGTTTCTTCTGGGGATCATGTTTTACCTCTGCTCCTCTTCTTGCACAAGACCCTTTTGAGTTTTCACCCTCTGGTTTCTTCTTGTTTTTACTTGGCTCTGGTCTTTTTCCAGCACAAAACCCTTTTGATTTCTTCTTGGGATCATGCTCTAGCCCTGCATTTCGTCGTTGAGAGCAAGAGCTGACAGGGTGTCTAAAATTGTTCCAACTACCAAAAGCAGCCACTCTTGTAGATGGTGCAGAGGTAGAGCTAGTTCCGTTGGGTCTGGCAGGCATTGGAGGAGGAGCACTGGGGTAAAAAGGCGTGTTTGTTGTTTTCGATGCATTTGTTTGGCTCGGGTTTCTTTGGATTGTATTCGCTCTCCCTCTATCACGCCTTGATGTAGAAGGAGAGTTCTGATTTGCCACATACGGTTTCTCGGAATAGGAATCTACTGGTTCCCTCATTTGAGCGGCACCAGACACTGGAATCTGTGTCGTGCCTGGACTGGACGTGTAGTTTTTGCTACCGAGTTTATGTAATTCACATTCAGGGAGTGGCTGTCCTCCAGCCAAGAGACTCGTCCAAAGCCATACATTCTTTGCGGCCGCAACAAGGGCTGCGGATGCTGTCTTGGGCTGTGCTAGAAGAATATTGTATCTCCTCATTCTCAACTGGTGAAGAGCGTTGGAGAAGTCTCGATCACCAGAAATCAACAAGTAATTTGCTGGCGCAGGATTGTCCACCGCCCAGAACAACATATCAACAAGAATCTTCTTGTCACTTGCATCTTTAACACCTGTTCATCATGAACATATAAAATCATGAACATCAACTCTCCTACAGCATAACACATAAACAACACAAAAAAAACTCCAATATTCAAAAACCATTACAGACCAGAACATATCCTGCTGATGTTGCAACAACTGCCCTTCTCCTATTTCAATAACAAAACTTGAGATCTAATAAAAGAAATGATCCATGATTCAAAAGATTGCTAACTCCTCTTTGTTTCTTTATAATTCTCTACAACATTGCAAATCTTAGCAAACGTACCCTTTCTATTTCAGTCAATTCAGTCTCTTACACAAGTTGCATAACCCCGTCACAAAATAAATCAAAACAACACCAAGAAAAGCCAAATTAAATAGTGACCACGATCCAATCTTTCTTGACTAATCCACCAAAAACCAAGCACCCCATGAAGCAAAGACTTCAAGAGGTACAAGTGAGACCAACATACCTGCAGCAGGGACATGATTGAGAGCAATCCCAGTGCTAGAAAGAGCCTGTTGAGCAGTTGAGTTGATACCATGAGTGTCACCATAAGCGGAAATAGAGACAGGACCGCGATAATTCATCTCGGCAAGAGCTGAGCTTATGTTTTGTGCTATGGCATGAGGGTCACAGCCTCTCGGTACAGCGCAGTTCTCTATGTCCCACCAAACTGATGTCTTCGCTTTCACATACTGTGCCTCTGCTCCTCCTCCTCCGCCCTCGCCCATTTCTGACGAAGATCTCCGATAATCACGGTGGTTTTGGTGGCGGGGATTTAGAGGGTGATGATGTGGTTTTGATATCTATGCTGTGCTTTGCTTTGCTTTGCTTTGCTTTGTTAGAGAGAGGGGGGGCAGAGACGACGTCTTTATGCATTCCTCTGTGTGTGTTCGTGGTTTGGTGACTTTAAGTCAAGGTTGTGTTTGGTACGTTTTAAGTCATAACGCATATTAAATGCAGGTGTGCAATAAATATTCGCGATTGTATTTATTATCTGGGTAAAACTCTTAAATATTTATAAACTATTTTAGATATTTATCTTAGTATATGTTATTTATTTATTTATTTTTATTATTATTTACTAACGGAATTAAACTATATATAGCATGTAAGTTGAAATTAATTGTATAAACAATAAGGTGAAAAGTATAACAAATAAAAAGTATGTTTTTAATGAATTGTCTTTATATTATTCCTATTAACGGAGGAGATAATCTAGATTCTGGCAAATGCAAACATAAGATTAAAGAAATAATTTATTTGCGTAGACAGCATAAATAAATAGAAACCAAGTATTTATATACATAAGAACATCAAGCGTGTAAAATAATAATTAAATTTTCGTGTGATCCCGTCCCGGGTTCGACCCTCTATGTGCACGTCTGTCACTCCCGCGGTGCCTTACCTGCTCCTGGGCTTGCAGGATGTCCAGTGGGCCGTGGGGAATAGTCGTGGTGCGCGTAAGCTGGCCCGGACACCCCACATAAATCAAAAAAAAAAATTAAATTAAATTAAATTAAATTTTCTATCTCGTTGAGAAAAGAATCTGAATATTGGCAAATGAGAGGGTAAAGAAATCGGTTGCCTAAACTAAAGTAAACAGCACAAAACCATGAAGTCTTAGGGGAGAAGGAAGGAGTCTTGGACTTTGTGCTATCTGACAAAACCATAAGACTGCTATCTTACATCTTCCTGTCGGTCAAAGATGTCTTGTCATGCATGCATATTATTTTCCTGATTGATTTTCCTGGAAACGACTAGTTCACTTTTGTTGTCAAAGAGGTGGAGAATGATCTGTATAAATTCCTTGATGATTATTACAAGTTTGCAACTGAATTGAATTTCTTTTTTTAAAAAAAAAAAAAAAACCCACCACCATGTTAACCCAAACTCAGATCTCCAAACCCAACACAAAAAAAAAAAAAACTAGCCATCTCCATTCCAAATATCAACCGTACATGATGTAAATTATTCTGTTTTTTTTTAATATATTGGAAAAAAATCTAATTTTTTAATATTTTAAATTAATATTTTTTTTGGTGTTTTTAGATATTTTAAAGCATTGATATCAAAAATAAATTTTAAAAAATAAAAAATATTATTTTAATATATTTTTAAATAAAAAAACCGTTTAAAAAATAACTAAAACCATACCCTTAAAACACTAGCAGAAGTTGAAATACCCCTCCAAAACCTATTTCTTCACAATTAAGAATTTGCTACAGGAAAAGTGAAAAGCTTTGTGGCTAAAAAGGGGGTCGGTCGAGTGTTTAGCCATTAGAGCATCTCCAATGCAAAATGCTATTTGGAAAAGCTAAATTAATAAAATAGCATTTTGAATAGTGTAAATATAGCTTTTTTTACTATATCTATTCCAATGGAAAAAAGCTATTTGAAGAGTCATTTATATTGGAGTGGACGAAACAAGTGTCTTATTATTTCTTAATAAATTTGATGTTATTTTTTTTTCCACATGTCTACATTTAATTAATTTATTTTTTTAGTGGCTTCACTTTGTTGGTTTTGACTCTTTGAAGAGATATGTAGGAATAGCATTTGTGGGAGAGAAAAGCCATTTTAGCATTTTGTTTGGCTTTTCCCTTGGAGTGTGCAAAACAAGCAAAGAAAATCTAAAATATTAGTTTTTTATTTTTAGCTATCCATTTGGCTTCTCCATTGGAGATGCTCTTACTACATATAATTAAAGGAAGCAACAAGGGCGAATGAGAGCTTGGAATCTCTCTATTCAACTACAAACAGCTTCAGGCAAAGGATAGGAAATAGAAAGGGAGAATAATTGTGCATAGGAAGTGATGAGGTTACAAAAATCACTCAAATATCATGGGATAAATTATTTCTAGAGATCCTTGCATATTATTTATAGTATGTTTTATGATTTTCACTTCAAGACTACACTAGCTTCTTTTTTAATAGATCTCCTCAGGGTGTTATTAATTTTCCTGAATAAATATCTGCATAAAGTTTCCTGGGGTGTTGGTGGGTATCATGATTACTAACCCAGATCCAGAGTATGAGATGCTTAGTGTGGAGTTACTTTTCAGCCGTACACTCTACCTGAGGGGCATTGGGTTCAACTCATACACTTTTCCAGTATGAGTTGGGTTCAGCTTGTAACTGTACTCAAGAATGGTCAGGGACGAACGTGTCATAGCCCAATGTGGAGGTGGACGATGTTGTGTCCCTGACCCAACAGGGGGCTGGGCACAAATGCATCCCTGGCCCATAGTGGGCCTGGGCGTGGATGTGTCCTTACCCAACTTGGAATTGGGCACGGGCATGCCATGACCTAATATGAAGTTGGGTGGGATGGGTTCCTAGCCTAGCATAGGGCTGGGCGTGGACGCACTCCTGGCTCATAGTGGGACTGGACATGGATGTGCCTTTACTTAATTTGGAGTTGGGCGGGGTTCGATTGGGCACCACATAGCACTATTTTGAGTTGTGACTTCGTGAGATGTCTTTTTAAACGGGGTTGGTTTATAGAAACCATGACCCACCAGGAAGATAACGGAAATTAAGTAGAATTGTGTGTGGATTGAAAATGACTCTCCACTTGTTCTTTCTTAAAGAATTATAAAAAGTTCCTTTTCAATTGAGTGTGACTGATAGCTTTGATTTGTCCGGTGGTGGAACTCTTGATGGCGAAGGCAAACTTGCTTGGAGCTGAAATACCTGCGGCAAGCACAAAAACTGCTCGTCGACCTCAAGTTTTTGGGATTTAAATGAATAAAAAACAGGAGTTTCACCTCAAGAAATACTTTCTCTCCTGGATTTAAATCATTAGATATTCGTTTTAATAATTTAAGATTTTCACAAATATTTTTTTTGATCATCTTGCATTCTTTTGCCAAGAAAAAACCACTCTTGATAAAAAAAAAAATGCATGTTTCTTAAGAGAATGTACGTAAATAAAAAAAAAAAAAAAAACAAACAGAATTCTGTTTAAAAAACACACTTTCTTCTCTAAAATTTAAACCCTTCAAACTCTTATTAATATTTAATTTAATTATGGAAAAAAAGAGGATAAAAATTCAGAATGAACTCGCAGCAGCGGCCGCCACAATAGCCAGGAACTGCTAGAAAATAAAAATGATAGATACCGAAACTTGTATTTTTACATGGCAAGCATAAAATAAAATAAAAAAGAAAATTCGGCACCTTCTTTTTGGCTATTAAAACACGAGTATAAAACCGTAAATACCCCTACCTTCTTCTGTCTCCCCAAACCCCTAGACAAAAGAAACTGGTACCAAACTCGCACACGGGTATCCATTGCACACAAATAGCCCTGTGGCATGGATGGTGCTCCTGCCATACTATATATAGCAAGCATCAAGAGCTTCAGCTTGCTGTCATTCCCCTTCTACTTTCGCAGCAAAGTCGGTTTTCTTTCCCTTGTCCAGTTTTGTTAGGCTAACACGTCTTTTTGATCTTGTAACTACTGATTTTTTCAATGAAACTCCTTTTCTTGCTCTAGCCACCTTCTTGTTTTCACCCTCTGGTTTCTTATCGGGATCATGTTTTAGCTCCGGTCCTTTTCCTTCACAGGACCCTCCTGAGTTTTCACCCTCTTGTTTCTTCTTGTTTTCACCCTCTGGTTTCTTATGGGGATCATGTTTTAGCTCTGGTCCTTTTCCTTCACACGACCCTCTTGAGTTTTCACCCTCTTGTTTCTTCTTGTTTTCGCCCTCTGGTTTCTTCTGGGGATCATGTTTTAGCTCTGGTCCTTCTCCTTCACAAGACCCTTTTGAGTTTTCACCCCCTGGTTTCATCTTGTTTGAACTGCCTGGTTCCTTCTGGGGATCATGTTTTAGCTCTGGTCCTTTTCCTTCACCAGACCATTTTGAGTCTTCACCCTCTGGTTTCTTCTTGTTTCGACTGCGTGGTTTCTTCCTGTTTCGACTGCGTGGTTTCTTCTGGGGATCGTGTTCTAGCTCTGGTCCTTTTCCTTCACCAGACCCTTTTGAGTTTTCACCCTCTGGATTCTTCTTGTTTAGACTTAGCTCTGGTCCTTTTCCTGCACAAAACCCTTTTGAGTTTTTGCCGTCTTGTTTCTTCTTGTTTTCACCCTCTGGTTTCTTCTGGGGATCATGTTCTAGCTCTGGTCCTTTTCCTTCACAAGACCCTTTTGAGTTTTCACCCCCTGGTTTCTTCTTGTTTGAAATGCCTGGTTCCTTCTGGAGATCATGTTTTAGCTGTGGTCCTTTTCCTTCACCAGACCCTTTTGAGTTTTCACCCTCTGGATTCTTCTTGTTTTGACTTAGCTCTGGTCCTTTTCCTGCACCAGACCCTTTTGAGTTTTTGCCGTCTTGTTTCTTCTTGTTTTCACCCTCTGGTTTCTTCCGGGGATCATGTTCAAGCTCTGGTCCTTTTCCTTCACAAGACCCTTTTGAGTTTTCACCCCTCTTGTTTGAACTGCCTGGTTCCTTCTGGAGATCATGTTTTAGCTCTGGTCCTTTTCCTTCACCAGACCCTTTTGAGTTTTCACCCTCTGGATTCTTCTTGTTTTGAATTAGCTCTGGTCCTTTTCCTTCACCAGACCCTTTTGAGTTTTCACCTTTTGATTTCTTATTTTTTTTACTGTCTGGTTTATTCTTGGAATCATGCTTTAGCTCTGGATTTCGTGGTTGAGGGCTAGAGCTGGCAGGGTGTCCAAAATTGTTCAAACTATCAAAAGCAGGCACTCTTGTAGATGGTGCAGAGGTGGAGCTAGTTCCGTTGGGTCTGGCAGGAATTGGAGGAGGAGCACTGGGGTAAAAAGGCGTGTTTGTTGTTTTCGATGCATTTGTTTGACTCGGGTTTCTTTGGATTGTATTCGCTCTCCCTCTATCACGCCTTGATGTGGAAGGAGAGTTCTGATTTGCCACATACGGTTTCTCGTAATAGGAATCTACTGGTTCCTTCATTTGAGCGGCACCAGACACTGGAATCTCTGTCGTGCCTGGACTGGACGTGTAGTTTTTGCTACCGAGTTTATGTAATTCACATTCAGGGAGTGGCTGTCCTCCAGCCAAGAGACTCGTCCAAAGCCATACACTCTTTGCAGCCGCAACAAGGGCTGCGGATGCTGTCTGGGGCTGTGCTAGGAGAATATTGTATCTCCTCATTCTCAACTGGTGAAGAGCGTTGGAGAAGTCTCGATCACCAGAAATCAACAAGTAATTTGCTGGCGCAGGATTGTCCACTGCCCAGAACAACATATCAACAAGAATCTTCTTGTCACTTGCATCTTTAACACCTGTTCATCATGAACATATAAAATCATGAACATCAACTCACAAACAGCACAAAAAGACTAGAATATTAAAAAACCATTACAGACCAGAATATATCCTGCTGATGTTGCAGCACCTGCACTTCTCCTCTTTCAATAACAAAACTTGAGATCTAATAAAAGAAATCATCAATGATTCAAAAGATTGCTAATTCATCTTTGTTTCTTTATAATTCTCTACAACACTGCAAATCTTAACAAACCCTTTTCTATTTCAGTCAATGCAGTCTCTTACACCAGTCACATAACCCCGTCACAAAATCAATCAAAACAACACCAAGAAAAGCCAAATTAAATTGTGAACAGGATCCGATCTTTCTTGGCTAGTAAAAAAAACACCAAAAACCACACACCCTATGAAGCAAAAACTTCAAAAGGACAAGTAAAATCATCATACCTGCAGGGACATGATTGAGAGCAATCCCAGTACTAGAAAGAGCCATTTGAGCAGCAGGATTGATACCATGAGTGTCACCATAAGCGGAAATAGAGACAGGACCACAATAATTCATCTCGACAAGAGCTGAGCTTATGTTTTGTGCTATGGCATGAGGGTCACAGCCTCTCGGTACAGCGCAGTTCTCTATGTCCCACCAAACTGATGTCTTGGCACGCACATACTGTGCGTCTGCTCCTCCTCCTCCTCTTCCTCTGTCCATTGCTGACATATATCTCCGATAATCACGGGTAGGTTTGGTAGCAGAGATTTTGAGGGTGATGATGATAATGATGTGGTTTTGGTATCTATGTTGTGCTTCTTTTTTTTATCAGATCTATGTTGTGCTTTGCTTTGTTGCAGAGAGAAGGGGGAAAGACGACCTCTTTATGCATTCCTGTGTGTGTGTTGTGGTTTGGTCATTGGTGACTTTACAAGGTTGTGATTGGTACGTTTAAAGGAGGAGTAGATGGAAAACTTAAGGGGGCTAAGTGTTTATTTATGTATTTTTGAGGCATGTCTTCAAAAGGTAAAGATTTTCCTCCTTTTTTTCTTTTTCCTTTTTTCTGGTAGAGATGGTGGAGGAAACTAAAGAGCACGAGGCAATGGTATTTGATGAGAAGTGAAGCTAAAATTGAATTGCATACATCACTGGCTACTGAATTTGATGCAGAGAAGTTGGAGAGTTTTAGTAGTGAAGTTAATTTTGGGACTGCAAGTGAAGACTGTGCTTCGTATATTGTGCTTTCTCCGAACTCGAATGGTTAGTCTTCAGGTCGAAAAATTATTCCATCTGGAGACTGGAGATTAGATTCTGGAGGACAGAAGAATGATTACAGACAAAAGGAAAGAGGAGACGATCACTTTGACGGTAGAGGATCAAGTAATTGGCGTCAGCATCTTCACCGGTTTATGGAGTAGCTAGGGGGTATATGATGCAGCCTCCACCGTAAAGAATTGTCAAATTCACTTGTTAGAACAATTCGGGAAAAAATTAATCAATTATCCCTATAAATTATGTTTTTAATACATCATCCTTATAAATATATTTCTACTACTAATAGAGGAGACTATCTATTTGACCCGCCCCGAATAGTTTTTTTCCCGAAAAAATAATGAGAATGGAGGTTTCTCTAACATTTTTTTTCACAACAAAAAAAAAATCACAAGTATAAATTAAAGGCTCATGTATATTTTTAATTAAATAAATAAAAAATAATTGATCCAATAAATGCAAAAAAAAAATGTTAATACTTCTATTCTACTCGGATAGATAATTTTTCTTTCAAAGCAAAAGAAAGATCATGGAGGTGCTATTGGTATATTTTTTAATATCAAAAAAATATAAGTATTAATTAAAAAAAAGATGTTTGCATATAATAAAATACAATGATAATCATATGTTCATGCTTAGCTGCAATCTGGGTCATAAGATCATAATAATCAATTATGTAAAAAGAAAATTGAAACAAATTAAACATATATCACGAAGATCAATTCAAAATAAAATAAATGATTTATAAAAATTTAAACATGCAACTATTTTATATATGTGTTTATGTGTGTGAGCAACAATGTATTAAATCGACATGAGCTTCATGGCTCAACCTGTCAAACTTGCAACTCGAGTCATGAACTTCATTGAGTTTAATAAAATTATTATTTTATTATTATTATGCTAGATATATAATAACAATAATTAAAAAAATAATATAACTAGGGAAAAATAAAAAGATCAAGCTCGAGTGGGTGGGCTTAGCCTGAGAGGCCCAACACGCACAGTCTTTAAAAAAAATACCAAAACACACGGGCCTCTCAATCTAGAACTGCGTGCCTGGACTTATATTTTTTATAAAAAAATGTAATCATTATATATATATATATATATATATA
>Ga0307513_10000792_pt1 | contig 45967 bp, 39 predicted proteins | sample 15_EM_MG_FD_202174 | JGI IMG/M metagenome (GOLD analysis project Ga0307513, IMG submission 202174) | Populus trichocarpa ectomycorrhiza microbial communities from riparian zone in the Pacific Northwest, United States - 15_EM | ecosystem: Host-associated > Plants > Roots > Unclassified | place...
GCTGAACACAAAGTTATTGAGACTGCTCGCCGGAAGTTAGGGCAAAATCTCTCGACATTTCTGCTCTCCGGCTATGGCGAGGCATATTTCACTAAGCGGCGGGCTTTTACTGCTCTGAGGTATGAAGCCAGTAGGGAAATTACATACCAGTACGAGATGCTCAATCATGGTAAATCAGGGCTACCGACAAGAAAATCCCCAACAGTATTTGCAGCTATATTGTCTTTATGCGAGTCGCAATCAAGGGGAAACCAAGAGGTGCGTTTCGATACTGCTCTAATAGTAAGAACGCTGGGATGGAAGGACTCACCTGAATCTCATCTACTCATTGAACAGGCAGTCGAGCAGTATTTCACTACTGCCTATTATAAAGTTGGCAAGTACCTGTCAAAGGAAGATCTCTTTTGTGGCCGCTACTCTCATTGTAAGCGGATATTCGTTGGGTACGAGACACTTACTGAGCAGTTGATTGACAAGCCGGCCAAGGAAACTAAGTCGGCGCTCCTGAGATTAGCTCCTAGATTTATTGAAGACATCGCAACTAAGAAGAAGTATTTCTTCGGCATAGATTTCGAGAGCTTCACCTCGTTCAGACAAGTCGAATGAGTATAGCCCAACTAAGCAAATCATCATCTCGACATCAGGAATTTATCATGACCCCACAGGACCACAATAAGGCACTGATAATTATTTATAGCTTACTTGGATCATTATTCCTGATATTGATACTTGCATCTCCCTTTATTATTGCCAACATTGTTGATGATGTTCCTTCGCGGAGAAGAAACGAACAAATACTGATTGCGACAATTGCATTTTGCGTATTGTTGTTTCTAGCGCTTTTACTATTGTCTACAGCTTATGGACTCCATCGGAGAAAACGCTGGGCCCGAACCATTGCACTTGTTGTAGCTGTGTTAGTCGTATGGTCTTTCCCACTCGGTACGGCTTTCAGCATATATACATGGTGGTTTCTCCATAGCGAAGGCGGTAAGCAACTCTTTTCAAGTTGAATAGACACTGCCTCAGAGTTTTAAACTTATGTGCGAATTTATCCAAGCTTATGTGCAAGAATTATAAGTTTATGTGCGAACTTACAGCTAATTCCCGTTCTCGCGCTCGCCGCGAATGCGTATGCCGAGCGAGCGCATGCGGCGGTAGAGGTGGCTGCGATCCATGCCCATCAGTTCGGCGGCGCGGGTGACGTTGTTGTCGGCTTCGGCCAGTTTCCGCCGGATAAACTCGCGCTGGTGCGCTTCGCTGGCTTCCTTGAAGGAGTTGAAACGATAGACGGCGACGGGCGGCGCTTCGCCTCCGAGCGGCGGGAGGTCGCTGGCGTTGATCTTCGTCTTGCGGTTCATAATGACAACGCGCTCCACCGTGTTTCTCAGTTCGCGGACGTTCCCCGGCCAGATGTAACTTTGCAGCGCGTCCATCGCTTCGAGTTCAAAACGCTTCGGCGGATTGCCGTAGGCGGCGGAGAACTTCTGGTTGAAATGCTCGACGAGCGACGGCACATCTTCCAGACGGTCGCGCAGCGGCGGCACTTCAAACGGAATCACGTTGAGCCGGTAGAACAGGTCGGCGCGAAAATTGCCACGCTCGATCTCGTCTTCCAGACGCTTGTTGGTCGCCGCCACCACGCGCACGTCCACGCGTATCTGCGTGTCGCCGCCGACGGGCGCAAAGCGTTGCTCTTCGAGCACGCGCAAAACTTTCGCCTGCGTGCGCGCGCTCATGTCGCCCACTTCGTCCAGGAAGAGCGTCGCGCCGTCGGCCAACTCGAACTTGCCGCGCTTGGCCGAGGTTGCCCCGGTGAACGCGCCTTTGACGTGGCCGAGCAACTCCGATTCGATCAACTCTTCGGGGATGGCCGCGCAGTTCAACTCGACGAGAGCCGCGCCCGCGCGCCGCGACTGCGCATGAATCGCGCGCGCGACCAACTCTTTGCCCGTGCCCGACTCGCCGTAGATGAGCACGCGCCCGTCAGTCGGCGCGACCGCCGCGATCTGCTTGCGGAGCGCGCGCATCGCCACCGACGCGCCGACCATCGCGTTCTCTTCGTTGATCTCGGCGGCGAGCGTCGCGTTCTGGCGTTCGAGCGCGCGCTGGCGCAGGGCGTTACGCACGGTGAGCACGGTGCGCTCGATGGAGAGCGGCTTTTCGATAAAGTCGAACGCGCCGAGTTTCGTCGCGCGCACGGCGGTTTCGATATTGCCGTGGCCGGAGATCATCACGATGGCGCAGTCCGCGCCCGACGCGGCGAGGCGCGCGAGCGTGTCCAGCCCGTCCATGCCGGGCAACCACACGTCGAGCAACACGCAGCCGTAAGCACGCCGTTCGACGGCGTTGAGACACTCCTCGCCCGACGCCACCGCGTCCACCGCGAAGCCCTCGTCTTCGAGCACGCCGCGCAGCGTCTCGCGGATGCCGCGCTCGTCGTCAACAATGAGAATCGAATCAGCCATAGGAAGCAGTGAGCCGTCAGCCGTCAGCCGTCAGCCGATCAGCTTGTGCGACTACAGGCTGCGGGCTGACGGCTGACGGCTGATCGCTTCGCGGTTCGTCCGTGACGGGAATTTCGACGAGAAACTTCGCGCCGCGCGGGCGATTGGGTTCGGCGCGGATGCGCCCGCCGTGCTCGTTGACGATGCGCTGGACGATAGCAAGGCCCAGACCCGTGCCGCGCCCGCGCGTGGAGAAGTAGGGTTGGAAGAGGCGCGAGAAATCGGAGCGTTCGATGCCGTGTCCGGTGTCGGCGATCTCTACGAGGAGCATGCCACGCGAGGGGTCGTGGCCGGTGGCGACCGTGATGCGCCGCTCACCTTCCGCGTCGCTCATCGCTTCGAGCGCGTTGTCGATCAGGTTGACGATGGCGCGGCGCATCTGCTCGGCATCGAGCATGCCGGGCGGGAGCGTGCGCGCGAGGTGGACGTTCAGGCGCACGTCTTCGAGACGGTCTTCGTAGAGCGCGACGGCCTGCCGCACCACCTCGTTCAAATCCGCCGCTTCGAGCCGCGCGTGCGGCAGGCGCGCGAAACGCGAAAACTCGTCAACCATCGCTTTCAGCCCCGCCACCTCGCGCGTGATCGTCGTCGTGCATTCCTCGACCACACGCGCCACGCGCGCCTGCTCGACGCGCTCCGGTTCGATTCCGCCTTCGCCAACTGTGCCGCCGTTCGCACCACCGTTTGTACCGCTGTTCGCAGTGACCGCGCCGTCGTTCGACTGCGTCCCGACGGAGACTTCGCCCGCGCCGCTCAGGCGACGGAAATTGCGTGCGATGCGTTCGGCTGAAAGTTGGATGGGCGTCAGGGGATTTTTAATCTCGTGCGCCATGCGCCGCGCGACCTCGCTCCACGCGGCGGCGCGTTGCGCGGCCAAGAGTTCCGTCAAGTCTTCGATGACGAGCACGATGCCGCGCGAGGAGCGTGTCGCGCCGCCCTCTTTGAAATTGCCGAGCGCGGTGGCCGTGAGCGCGACGGGCACGACGCCGCCGTCCGGCGATACGCCGCGCGCCAGTTCCATCTGCCACGCCGCGCGCCCCGTCCGGCGCGCGCGCGCGAGCACGCGTTCCAGCACGAGATAATCTTCCACGCTCAACATCCCTTTGAGGGGCGCGCCCGCCGGGGGCGCTTCGCCGAGCCGGAGCATGAGCAGCGCGGCGGCGTTGATGGTCGTCACGCGGTTCTCTTCGTCGAGCGAGATGACGCCGGTGGAGAGCGATTCGAGCACGGTTTCGATGTAGTTGCGCCGCTCGTCGAGCGCGAGATTCTTGTCGCGCAACTCGCCCGCGCCCGCTTCGATGCGGCGACGGTTCTCCGCCAGTTGCGCGGTCATCTGGTTGAAGGAGGAGGCGAGGATGGCGAGTTCGTCGTCGGCGATGGTGGCGACGCGATGTGCGAGATTGCCGCGCGCCACTTCGTCTGCGGCTTCGGCGAGCGCGCGGATGGGCGCGCCGATGCCGCGCGCGAGGTGAATCGCGCTCCACGTCGCCGCGAACAACAGCATCAACGTCAACAGGCCGAGCGTGGAGAGTCCGAGCAGGCGCACTTTGCGCTGGCGCAGTTTGAAGTTCTCGAACGTCTGGCTGCTCCTGACGAGTTCGGCGAGTTGCGGGTCGGCGCGTCGCTCGCGCGCGGCGACAAACAAGGAATGCCCGTACTCGGGCGGCAGGCGGTGATTATCCATCGGTAGCCCGGTCACATCGAACACCTTCGCGCCGACTTTGACCTCGCCCTGAAAATTACCCCGCTCCGTCACCAGCCGCAAGCCTCTCAGGATCGCGTCAACCTCATTTTCTTGAAGGTCGCGCGTCGCGGTTATAGCGGCGGCATCTTCCGCGCCGCCGAGCCTCAGCAGCGACAGCTTGCCGTGCTCGGCAAGATGGTTGAGCCGCGACTGTAGTTCGCCTGCGGAAGGCGTCTCCATCTCCAGTGAGACGATGGCGAGTTGGGCGGTCGTCCTGAAACTCTCGGCCTCGCGCCGCGCTTCGTTCGTTTCCACTTCGCGCGCCTGCTGCACGACGCCTTCGGGCAAACTGCTGAACCACTTTTCGAGCGAGCGGTTGAAGAAGATGTATGAGAAGACCGCCATCGCCGTGATCGGCAGGAGGCTCACGGTGATGAAGTAGACGACGAGCCGCGTCTTGATCTTCGAGCCGAGTTCGTGCGCGCGCCGCTCGCGCCTGAGCTTGACGAGGTTGCGCACGAAGATGAAGGTGAAGACGATGAAGGCGACGAAGTTGAGCGACGAGAGCGCGTAGAGCAGCAGCGTGTCGGCGGCGGTGTCCGGCGTGAACACTTCCCACAGCCCGAAGACCTGCAACGCGATCAGCACGAACAACAGCGACAGCACGAGGCCGCCGAGCAGCCACGGCGCGCTGCGTCGCTTGGGCTTCGGCTCGCCCGTCTCTTCCGGCGTCGGTTCGTTCGGTTCGTCAGTCATCAGGCTTCGCGTTGACAGAGTTTAGCACGCAAAAGCGCGCACCGGGGCATTCCGCGTCTCACCTCCCGCACGGACTTTCGGTTACAATCGGCGGCGACTTCTCCGATCCCCGATTCGTGAACGCTTTCACCCGATGAACCCACTCGACATTTTTCTCAACCGCCACGGGCGACTGCGCAGCGGTTGGCGACTCGTAATCTTCTGCGCCGTCTATTTCACCGCGCTCGCCGCGTTCTTCACCGCCCTCTACGCGATATTTTTCCTGCTCAAAATTCCGAACGCGCGGCTCGCCGGGACGCTCGGCTACGTCGTGCAATCCTTCGTGCTCTTCGCGACCGCGCTCGTCGTCGGATGGGGCTGCGGGCGTCTGTTTGAAGACCTGCCCGTGCGCGCCCTCGGCTGGGCGCGGCATCGCGGATGGCTGCGCGACCTCTTGACGGGAACGCTGCTCGGCGTGCTCTCGCTCCTGCTCGCCGCGCTCGTCGCGACGGTGTTTCGCGGCTTCCAGTTCAGCGTCGCGCCGTCAATTTCAAACGTTGCGTTCGTGAAGACGTTCTTCGGCTCGGCGGTCATCTTTATCATCGCCGCGGCGGCGGAAGAGATGCTGTTTCGCGGCTACCCCTTGCAGACGATGATGCGCGCGCTGCCCTTCCTCCTCGCCGTTATCCCTTCGTCGGTGCTCTTCGCCTACGTGCATCTCGACAACCCGAACGTCGCGTGGGGCTTCACCTTCGTCAACACGACGCTGGCGGGCTTCTGGCTCGCGGTCGCCTACTTCCGCACCCGCAGCCTGTGGTTTCCCCTCGGACTCCACTGGGCCTGGAACTGGGCGATGGGCGCGCTGCTCGGCCTGCCCGTCAGCGGCATCACGAGCCTGACCCGCGCGCCGCTCTTTCGCGCCACCGACACAGGTCCCGCGTGGCTCACCGGCGGCGCATACGGCCTCGAAGGCGGCGCGGCCTGCACCGTCGCGCTCATCATCTCCACGATCTTTATCTGGAAAACGCGACTGCTCCGACCCGACGAAGAGTTGAAGAAATTTACCGACGGGGAAGTGCCGAAGAAGGCGACAAGTGACGAGTAAGAGGCGAGTAATAAGTTGAGACAAGAAGCGTGAGCCGCGAAGCGGCGGCAGTTATGAGCCGCGTAGCGACGACCACGTACAAGCCGCGAAGCGGCGGCAGTTAATAGCCCCGCCCGTGAGGGCGAGGATCAACGTCACGATAAATTTATAAAGCCCTGTGAGGGGCGACACATTACGTTTGCGATGTGTCGCCCCTCACGGGGCTTTGATCGTTGTTACTGATAGCAAACCCCGCGCTTACGCGCGGGGCTATTAACTACCGCCGCTTCGCGGCTCTATATCTGCTTTCCACTCACGGCTCCGTCATCTTTCGTTAATCGGCACGTATGTCAGATCGCGCGGGCCGATGTATTCGGCGCGGGGGCGGATGAGTTTGTTGTTGGCGTATTGTTCGAGGACGTGCGCCGTCCAACCGGAGATGCGCGAGACGGCGAAGATGGGCGTGTAGAGTTCGAGCGGAATGCCCATCATGTAATAGGTCGAGGCGGAGTAGAAATCCACGTTCGGGTACATGCCCTTCTCGCGGTGTATGTACTCCTCGATCTTGCGCGAAATCTCGTACCACTTCGTCTCGCCCTTCGACTCGCCGACCTCCTGCGAGAACCTGCGCAGGTGTGTGGCGCGCGGGTCTTCCGTCTTATAGACGGCGTGGCCGATGCCCATGATCTTCTTCTTCTGCGCGAGTGCGTTTCGGACGAAGTCCTCCGCCTTGTCAACGTCGCCGATCTCCAGCAGCATCTTCATCACGTTAGTGTTCGCGCCACCGTGCAGAGGACCGGAGAGCGCGGCGATGGCCGCCGTGACCGAGCCGTACAAGTCTGCGAGCGTGCCCGCGACGACGCGCGCCGTGAAGGTCGAAGCATTCAGTTCGTGGTCGGCGTGCAGGATCAGGCAGATGTCGAAGATGCGCGCCTCGCGCTCGCCCGGCATCTCGCCTTTGAGCATGTAGAGGAAGTTGGTGGCGATGTCGAGTTCGGGTTTCGCGGGGATCGGGTCTTGGCCGTTGCGGATGCGCTCGATGGCGGCGACGAGGACGGGAAATTGCGCCGTCAGGCGAGTGGCCGTGCGCAACGCGCCCTCGCGCGAGATGTCGCAGCACTCTTTGTCGTAGAAGTCGAGGGCGGAGACGGCGGTGCGCAGCATGTCCATCGGCTCGGCGTCGCGCGGGAAGGCGCGGATGAGTTCGACGACTTGCGGCGGCAACTCGTAGTGTTCGCCGATGTCGCGTTTGAACGCGTCGAATTCCGTCTGAGTCGGCAGGCGACCGTGCCAGAGCAGGTAGACCGTCTCTTCAAAAGTAGAATGCTCGGCAAGGTCATGTATGTTATAGCCCTGATAAATGAGTATGCCCTGCTCGCCGTTCACGTCGCCGATTGACGAACTCGCGGCCACGACGCCGCGCAAGCCCGCGCCGCCCGCAGGAGGAGCGGCGGCAGGTGCGCTCGCTTCCTTTCGTGTGTCCGTCGCAGGCGCGGTTGCTGCTTCCTTCGCGTTTTCCATGATGGGTATCCTTGAAATTGTTTAAGTTGAGTCGAAGATAACAAATGGGGTGACAAGTGACAAGCGACTGTTGACGGGCGGAAAGCCGTGAATCGTGAATCGCAAATCGTGAACAGAAAATGGCCGATCTGTTTCCCGCTGACGACCGCAGGCACGCGAATTTTCCTCACGATTTCAGACCCGCGACGCGCACCGTCTGGCCGCGTTCGGCGTGGAGCAATCGCGCGGCGGAGGCGCGGTTGGCGGCGATCTCAAGAAAGCCCGCGCTGCCCCAGATGGCGAATAATTCGCCCTCCGCCCCGCCCGTCTCTTCAGCGTAGAAACGGCGAAACGAACTGATCTCGCGCCCGCCGATTTCCAGTCTCGCGCCTTCTGCAAACTCGTCGCCCGACAATTCCCGACGCGTGATGTTCGTGATGAGGTTGCCGAAACGATCAATGTGAATGATCTTGGCCGACCACGCCGCGCCGCTCTCGCGCAGGGGCGCGAGTGGGTCGAGTCGCACATAGTCTTCAATCAATTCGCCGAACGCTTCGGGCGGCACGTTATTCGAGAGCGCGGCGGCGACCGGCGCGAAGATGTCGCGCCCGTGAAAGGTCGCGCTCACGGGCGCGCGAAAAAACTTTTCATTCGTCAACTGATAGACACGCACGCCCTGTTCGCGTTCGCAGACGTAGCTGAAGAGGCCGTTGTCAGGCCCGACGAAGAAATAGTTTCGAGTGGCGATGAGGAGCGGGCGACGCGCTGAACCGACGCCGGGGTCAACCACCGCGACGTGGATCGTCCCCGTCGGAAAACTACTGTAAGCGGCGAGCAGGGTGAACGCACCCGCCTGTACGTCGTGCGCGGGAATCTCCTGCGTGATGCCAATGATCTGCGCCCGCGCGTTGACCGACAGGATCGCGCCCTTCAACGCGCCGACGAAATAATCGGCTGTGCCGAAGTCGGTCAGGAGAGTGATGAGCATAATAGGTTTCAGGTTTCAAGTTTCAAGTTCAAGGCAAAGAACCTTACACCTCAGTACTGAAACCCGAAACTTATTCTATCAGTCCTGAAACTTGAAACCTGAAACCTGAAACCTCTTCAGTCCCGACACCTTATTGAATCCGCGTTTCGGTCGAGGTGCGAATCATGAGTTCCTGACCGCGTTCGAGGCGCACGTCTTTGCCGCGCGAGGTGATTGCGCCGCCCGCGCCGATGCCGCCGCCGATCACCGCGCCGATGGCCGCGCCTTTGCCGCCGCCCGCAATCGCGCCGATGATCGCGCCGATGCCTGCGCCCGCGCCGACCTTCGTCACATCGTCTTTCGTCGTGCTCTGGCCCTGCACGCCGCCCTCTTCGTCAACGTCGCCGACGTTGCCGGTCGAGCGACCGACGACTTCGATGACCTGCGCGTGGAAGTTCGTGAAGCGACCGTCGGGCAGACTGATCTGTTCAAAGTCGAGTTGCAATTCCGCCGAGCCGCGCACCTTGCCCGCGCGCTTCACACCCTTGACGCGCCCCGTCACGCGCGCGCCCTCATACTCCGCCGGTTCGATGACGCGTGCCTCGAAGCGGTCGCCGCGTTGCGTCGCATCGGTCGAGAGGTTGGTCAACAGTTCGACGCGCATCGTGGTGTCCATCGGGATGTCGAGCGTGCCGATCTGTCGCGCCGCGCCGCCGTTGTTGCGGTTGTCGGAATCGCTCGCGCGTGCGTCGGCGGGCGAATCGGAAACGCCGCGCGTGTCGCTCACGGGTTGCGCGCTCGCATTGCCCTGCGTTCCCTGCTCCTGCGTCGATGTGCCGCGCCGCGCGAGAGTCGGCGGGACGATTGAGTCGAAGCCGCGACGCTCAAAACCGGCCTCGTAGCCGACCTCGAAACCTTGCCGGTAGCCGTCGCGATAATCTTCGAGCGCGCCATAGGCGGCGTTGTAGGCGCGTTCGGCGCGGCCATACTCTTCCTTGTTGCGATAGTCGCGCGCGGCGCGTTCGATGGAATCGCGGTAGCCCGCCTGATAGCCGTCGGAATAGCCCGTGCGATAACCGCGTTCGAGCGCGCCTGCCTGCTGCGCTGCGGCGGCGGGTGCGTTTGAGTCTTCGTTCGAGGCGCGTGAGATGGATGTCGCGGGGAGGATGACGACGGCGAGCGCGAGGGACATGGCGGCGGGCAAAAATCGTGTGCGGGTCTGCATATTTTCTCTCCTTAAAAATTGTTCCGGCAAAAGGATTGCGGCTCGTTCAATCTGCGCGCGCGGGGCGTGCGAATCAGGCGCGTCCGAGTTTCTCACGACGGTCTATGCTAACACTTCGACCTGCCGCCGTGAACCGACTTTTGAAGCCGCTTGACCGCGCCACTGTGCGCCGCTAGACTCCAACGCGTGCCGCTTACAACTTGCGCCAAACGGATGTGGGAGAGAGCGTCGCCGCCCGCGCGCAAAGCTGTCAGTTGCTTGTGATGTACGAGGGACGACTATCAGTTGTCCGTTTTCTTTGTCCGTAGTCAGTGGTCCGTTGTTAGTTGTTCGATCAAATGTTCGGCAACTCACGTGATGACCACAAAACAACCGGCAACGGACAAAGCACTTTATTATGCGGAGAGTTTATTTAGACAACAGTGCAACGACGCCGATTGACCCGCGTGTGGTCGAGGCGATGTTGCCTTATCTGACGGAGAAGTTCGGCAACGCTTCGAGCGTCCATTTCTACGGGCAGGAGGCGCGCGTCGCGCTCGACCGCGCGCGGCGCGAAGTGGCCGCTCTGATCAACGCGCGCCCGAACGAGTTGGTCTTCCTTTCCGGCGGCACGGAGGCCAACAACCTCGCCATACGCGGCATCGCCGACGCCGCCGTCGAACACGGGCGTCACATCATCACTTCGCAAATCGAGCACTCGGCTGTGCGCGGCGTCTGCGACGCGTTAGAGAAACGCGGATGGGAAGTGACGCGCCTGCCCGTCTACAGCGACGGCATCGTGCGTCTCGAAGACGTGCGCGCCGCGCTCCGACCCGACACGGTGCTCATCACAGTCATGCTCGCCAACAACGAGATCGGCACGATCCAACCCGTCGCGGAGATCGGCGCGCTCGTGCGCGAGGAACGCGAGCGCGGGCGCAAGTACCTCTGGCTGCACACGGACGCCGTGCAGGCAGCCGGTCGGATGCCGGTCGATGTCGAGACGCTCGGCTGCGATCTGCTCTCGCTCTCCGCGCACAAACTCCACGCCCCGAAAGGCGCGGGCGCGCTCTACGTGCGGCGCAGCGTCCGGCTCACGCCGCAGTCAATCGGCGGCCATCAGGAACGCGAACGCCGCGCGGGCACGGAGTCGGTTCCCCTCCTCGTCGCCTTCGGCAAAGCCGCCGCGCTCGCCCGCGAAGAACTGTCCGAGCGGATCGAACATCTCACACGCCTGCGCGATCAATTTGAACTCGGCGTCGAAGCGAGAGTCGCCGACATCGTGTTCAACGGCGACCGGGGGAGACGCCTGCCGCACCTCTCGAACATCTCCTTCCGCTTCATCGAAGGCGAAGGCTTGCTCATCAATCTCGACATGCAGGGCGTCGCCGTCTCAACCGGGTCGGCCTGTTCCTCCGGCTCGCTCGAACCCTCGCCCGTCATCCGCGCCATCGGTCGCGACGACGAACTCGCCCGCGGCTCGATCCGTTTCAGCCTCGGCAAAGACACGACCGCAGAGGACATCGCCTACGTACTCGAAGTGCTCCCCCGCGCCGTCGAAAACCTCCGCCGCCTCTCCCCCCTCTACGCAAAAGTTTCAAGTTCCAGGTTACAGGTTTCAAGTTAAAGAACCGAACAAACCTCAGTCCTGAAACTTGAAACCTGTAACCTGAAACCCGATCCCCGATGCCCTACTCCGAGACTTTCAAAGATCATCTCGCGCATCCGCGCAACGGCGGCGAACTACCCGACGCCGACGCCTCCGCCGAGTTGACGAACCCCGCCTGCGGCGACCGCCTCCGTCTCACCCTGCGCATCCGCGACGGGCGCATCACCGCCGCGCGCTTCCTCGCCTACGGCTGCCCGCCCACGCTCGCCTGCGGCTCCGCCCTCACCGAAATGCTCGAAGGCATCGCCACCGGCGAGGCCGCGCGCATCACCCGCCAGCAACTCACAAAATTTCTCGACGGCCTCCCCGCCCGCAAAAGCCACGCCGCCGCCCTCGCCATCGAAACGCTGCACGAAGCACTACGCACCATCGAGTCGCCGCCCGATTCCGAACGTTAGAGCGACCGCTATTGTTCTCGTGGCCGACAACCGCAAGTGATATGCTGCGCCCGCCCTTATGAATATCGAGAGGTAATAATGTCCCGCCAAGCTCAGACCCACATCACGCCCGAAGAATACCTGTCGCTCAAACGCCGGTCCGAGTACAAGAACGAGTATTTCGACGGCGAAATCTTTGCGATGGTCGGAGCCGGGAGAAAACACAACTTGATCTCGCCCAATATAGCTGCCGGACTTCGAGCACAACTTAGAGGTCGGCCATGTGAAACCTACGGCAGCGACATGCGGATCAGGATTCCCAACGCCAACATCTACACATACGCCGACATAACTGTGGCCTGCGGCGAGCCGAAATTTGAAGACGCCCACGTTGACCCGCTGCTTAACCCCAACGTGTCAGCCTCAACTAATACTCACAGGGCAACCTGTCCGTATATTATTCGTGCCTGCCCGTGGGATTTCAGAGACAACCGAACCCCAACCACCGCCAAGCCTCAGACCATGCCTGGCTTTCTCGTCGCACTCAAAAAGTAACAAACTCTCATCGCTTCCCACGCGACACGAAACAGGCGACGCGATCATCTCGCGTCGCCTGTTTCGTGTCGCATGGGGTGGGAAAGTTTGCTACTTCTGCTCGGGCTGACGTATGCGCTGCATGGTGCGCGGGAAGGCTTGCGACCTTTCCTTGACGGTGTAATCGGCGGGCACTTCAAAGAGGTTGCGCGCCGGTTCGCTGCGGTTGAGGTTGGTGAGGCGATAAGTGGTTTCGCCGAAGCGCGGGTCGCTGTGTTTGGTCAACACGACCATTTGCAGTTCGGGCGAATACCAACGCTCGGAGACGATGTTGATCGGGCGTTCGTTGCCCATCATGCCTGCGGGGAACGTGACGGTCGTGCGCGTGCCTTCGGCTTCGACGCCTTCGATCAACTGTTTGCCGAGCGACTCGTTGACCGGCTTCACGCGTTCGCCTTCCGGGGCATGACCCGGCGCGGGCGTGCGCATGAAGGTGACGCCCGCCGACGCTTCATCTTCCTTCGGCAGCGAGAAGACGAAGGAGATCGTGCCGGACACCTTGACCCCGTTGCCGGACAATTTCGTCGGGCTGAATTGCCACTGGCGGGCGGCGTCAACGGCAGCCGACTGCAAGAGCGGATGGCCGGAAGTCGCCTTCGCCGATTCGACCGCGCCCGCTTCGTTGACGACGATCTGCACCGACACAGGACCTTCCGCCCCGGCGGCCTTCGCTATCGGCGGGTACGTCGGCGGCACTCGCTTGATGGCCTTGCCCGACAGCCCGTTCGCGCCCGCGTTGATGGTCTTCTGCACGTCCTGCGACATCACCACCGCGCTGTTCTCGCTGCGCACGTAGACCTGAGTGCGGGGCGCGTCGCCGGTCGTCGGGACACCTTCTCCCGGTGCGCGTTTGAACGTGAGGACGTTCGACAGTTTTTGCGCCGTGCGCGTGCGCGGATTAAGAACGTAGTTTGCCCCCGCGACCGGATCGTTGATGAAGATGGACTGTGCCGGTTCATCCGAGGTCGCCCACGGGCCGACGTGGTTGAGAGTTTGATCGCGGCGCGTGCGCCCTTCGCCGTCGCGGTAGAGGCTGGCCTTCGAGGTGCGCGTGATGCGGTTGCCGTCGGCGAGTATCTGGACGGATTCGGTGATGGACTCAGCCGAGTAAGGCGCGCCTTTCACAACCTTGCTGTCGAAGTGCATGTCCGACGACATGAAACTGAAACTGAAAGACTCGCCCGGCGTGGCCGGTGCGCCCGGCGCGATCTGCATGGTGAAAAACTCGCCCTCGTGCGGCGGTGGCGGCATGCCCCCGTGTCGCTCGATCATCACGTCGGGTTCGGGCGGCGGTGGCGGGGCTTGCTGTGTCCGCTGTTGAGTCTGCGCGAAAAGCGCGCCCGTGCCGTTCGCCAGCAGGGCGAGCGCGCATAAGGTGGCGGTCATCAAACGTCTCTTCATCTTCCTTTTCGTCCTTTCAATAAACATGGCTGGTCTTTGACTTTTGGAAAACCTGCGCGCGTCACATGTCCGACCGTGCGCCTCTCAACTTTTCATCGAAACTCTTTACGCTTCCACGTCACTGCACAAAACGGATGGCGCGCGCCAGCCCGTCGTTGCCGAGGAGCACGTCGGCCTTGACCGGCTCGTTGCCGCGTTCGGCGTTCAGCGGCAGACCAAGCGAGGCGAGCGCGGCGCGCGGCAACTGCACGCGCACCAACTGCCCGCCCTCAAGCGGCGTCGCGCCGGGCGCACCGGCGACGAGCGGGATAAACTCCGTCACGCTCTCCGCTTCATTAGGCTTCGCCGCGCCGCCCGCGCCGTTCGCCGCCGACTCGCCTTCACCCGGCGCGAAGATCGCGCGGCCTCCGTCAATCACCTGTTCCGACGCGATGATTCTGGGCGTCGTGGCGCGCGCGAGTTTGGGAGACGTGCGTTGAGATTCGACACGCCCGGTCGGCTGCGGCGTGTCGCGTTTTACTTGTCCGGTCGAATCGGTGGAGGGCGTGGGCGACGATAGAGTCGCAAGCGCAGGCGCGACGGGCGAAGGCTTTGTGGTGACGTGCGAGGCGACGTTCGGCGTCAACTCTCGCGGCGGCGCGGTTCGCGTGAACTGCTTGTAGAGCATGACGAGGACGACGAGCGCGAGCGAGGCCGCGATGGCCGTCGCCACGAACGACGTGCGCCACGGTTGACGACGCGACGACGAACGCGCCACTATCTCATCCGACACATTCGATTCGTTCGACCCATTCGACCTATTCGACCTATTCGACCCATCCGACAATGCGACGGGCGCGTGCGCTGTGACGACGACGGGCGAGGCGTTCGTCGTCGTTTGAGAGTTGGCGAGGTTCGAGTGGAAGGCCGCGAGCAGTTTTGCCTCGACGCGTGGGGGCGCGCTCAGGTCTTTCATACCTGCGGCCACTGCGCGGAGCGCACTCGTCAAACTCTGCTCTTGCGCCAGACGCGCCGCGCACGCCGCGCAAGTTTCGGCGTGGCGCGTTGCGCTGTCGCGCGCGGCGGCGTCCATCATCCGCCCGCGCGCCGCCTCAACGATGAGAGATGTGAATTGCTGACAGTTCATGCGAAACACCTTAGAGGATCAAAGTCCGTCGTCGCCGCGTCTTGTCGGCGCACCTCGCGCAGCCGCTCGACGAGCAGTGCGCGGGCGCGATGCAGGCGCGAGCGCACCGTGCCGACGGCGCAGCCGAGCACCGTCGCCGCCTCCGCGTAGCTCATCTCGTGCAACTCGCACAACACGACGACCTCTCGATAATGCACGGGCAAAGCCGACACCGCCTGCCTGACCGTCTCGATCAACTCGCTGCGCGCGAGTTCGGCGAGCGGGTCGTGCGCGGCGACGAGATGAGTTGAGACTGTCTGCGCGCCGCCGTCTTCATCCGTCTCGTCGGTCATCGCCACGAAATGCCTCTCCTTCTCCAGACGGCGCAACACCTGATTGCGCGCGACGCCGTAGAGATATGAGGCGAGCGCGCCGCGCGACGGGTCGAACATCTGCGAGTCGCGCACGAGCGTCATAAAAACTTCCTGCGTCACATCTTCCGCGATGCCTTCCGAGCCGCACATCTGTAGCGCGAAACGATAGATGCCCGCCTGACGGCGATGGTAGAGCGCGGCAAAAGCGTCGGCGTCACCGGCGACGGTCAGCCGCAACAGTTCTTCATCGCTTTGTTCAGGGGAGGCTCTCATGCTTCTCGCGCCGTCGTTTGCTCGACACACGTAATTCGCCCCGTCCGCCCGAAAAGTTCCACAAAATGCCGGAGGTGGGCGACAAACTGATTTTTAAGGTTATCAGCTTAACTTTCGGCGGAGAGTTGACGTAAGGCGCTCACCACCGCAGACACAGCGGACACGGAAGAGGGGCAGAGAGGAAAGCATTTGAGATTCAAGTTGAAATCCGGGCGCGGGGTCACGGAGACTTGGGGCGCGGGCTTTTTTCCTTCGACTCTTTTTTCCCCTCGTCCTTCCCGCCGGGCGCAAAATAACCGGAGCGCGTGTGGACGGTGCGCTTGCCGCCCGCCGTTGCCTCGCTCAGTTTGACTTGAACTTTTCGGAATTTGCCGTCGCGGTTCGGGTTCGACGTTTGATAACTGATCGCGTACTGCGTTCGCAAATCCCGCGCAATCTCGTTGACGGCTTCCTGCATCTCTTTGACGTTCTTCGGGAAGAAAGCGCGCCCGCCTGTTTCCCGCGCCAAACTGTTGAGGAAGGCGGTCGCTTTGTCTCGCGGGCTTTTACTAATGATGCCTTCATTCCGGTCGAGGATTGACACGATCCCGATGACGAAGACCTGCACGTCGAGTTTGCGCAAGAGTTTCTCCAACTCGCTTGGCCTGTAGTAGCTTGAACGGTCTTCGCCGTCGGTCAGGAGGACAAGCGCGCGGCGACGCCCGACCTCATCCGTGCGCCGCTCCGCCACCCGCAGGGCGGAGAGATAGACGGCATCAACGACGGCGGTTTGCCCGCCCTCGACGTACATGCCCGACAAGCCTTTCATGAGCGCCGCCTGACCGTCGGTGAAATCTTCCACCACTGTGATCTGGTCGCTGCCGACGAAACGCGTGACAGAGGTTTCGTCGGCGGGCTGGTTGGCGGAGACGAGCGTGGCGCACGCCCTCAGAATATTGTCCAGCACGCTTCTGAGAGAGCCGGAGTTGTCTACGACCAGCGTGTAACTGACCGGCGCTGCCTCTCTGGCGAAATGCGTCAACGTCTGCGGCACGCCGTCCTCCTCGACGCGGAAATCCTCCCGCCGCAAATCGGCGACGACGCGATTCGACTCGTCAGACACGATCACGTTCAGGCGCATCGTCTCGCTCGCAGGCTGCGCGCCCGGCTGAACCGTAGACGGAGCGGGCGTTTGAATCGTCGTCGCCGGAGTTTGAGTTTGCGTGTTTGACACTTGCGCGCGTGCGCCGCCGCAGGCGACGAGCGTCAGGCTGAAAAGGATGAACAGGCGGCGGCAGAGAGACGGCTGAGGTTTCATTTTAGCTAGCGGAATTTTTCAGGGCGAGACGACGCGCGGGCGCGTGCCGGAAGGCATGATCGTTTGGCCGTTGTGATACTCGGGGCCGCAGTAGCGACGCGGCTCCTGTCCTATGGGGAAAGTTTTTGAACGGATGACGGGACACGTCGGCGCGGCGAGCAGGTTGGTGCCGGGGTCTATGTCGAGCGTGATCGTACCCATCAGGCGCGACGTGCCGTCTCCCTGCGTGACGCCGCGCCCTTCGAGACGCGGGGTGGTCGTGCGCGGGCGTTGCGGCGAGGCGGCGGGCGGCGGGTCGCCGCCCTCGTATGGCACGACGGGCGCGGGCGCATAGTCGAAATCGCCGCCTTCTTCGCCCGTGCCGTCGAGCGGCGGAAGTTCTTCGTCGAGCGGGGCGGTGCTCTCAAGGGTCGGCGCGGTTCCGGAGATGAAGAGTTCGGTGCGTTTGTTCGGGTCGTCGGCGGCGGCGAGCAGGCCGGTGCGCGGGTCAATCGCAGCCTGTTCGATGCCGGAAGGCATCTGCCAATCGCCCGTCCATTCGGGATGCGCGGCGAGCGCGGCGGACATGAAATCAGCCCAGATGGGCAGGGCGGAATCCGCGCCGGTCAGGTTCAGGGGCGAGCCGTCGTCGAAGCCGACGTAGACGACGCAGACGAGTTGCGGCGTGTAGCCTGCGAACCAGCCGTCGCGCGACGTGCCGGTCTTGCCCGCGACGTTGTACTTGAAGCCGCGCGAACGCACGCGCGCCGCCGTGCCCCGGTTGACGACATCTTTCATCATGGATGTCATCAGGTAGGCGACTTCGGGGCGCAGCACTTCGCTGCGCTGCGTGACGGGCGCGGCGATGGTCGCGCCGCGTCCTGTAGTGACGCGGTTGATCGCAACGGGCGTCGAGCGCGTGCCGTTGTTGGCGAAGGTCGTGTAGGCGGAGGCGACTTGCAGCGGCGTCGCCTCGTTCGTGCCGAGCGCCATCGCGGGATAAGCGCGCGCGGGCTTGGGGAGTCCGGCGCGCGTCGAGAGGTTCATCACGCGGCCAATCGTGACCTCCATCGCCACGTCAACCGTGATGACGTTCTTGCTGTGAACGAGCGCGTCGCGCAGCGTAACGGGAGCGTTGGCGTATGAGTCGCCGAAGTTGCCGGGCGAGTATTCCTGATTGTCGAAGGTGAAGGTCTTCGGCTCGTCCATGTAGGTGGTCGCCGCCGTGATGACGCGCGGGATGGGGTCGAAGGCCGTGTTGAGCGCGGTGGCGTAGACGAACGGTTTGAAGACCGAACCGGGCTGGCGCATGGCGTCGGTCGCGCGGTTGAGTTGGCTGCGTTCGTAGTCGCGCCCGCCGACCATCGCCACCACTTCGCCCGTCTCCGCGTTCATGGCGACGAGCGACGCCTGCAACGTTCCCGGCTCAACCGAATTTTTCCCGCGCTTCGCGTAAATCTTGTCGAGCGAGGCGAGTTGCTTCGTCACGGCTGCGTAGGCCGCGCGCTGCAACTCCATGTCAATCGTCGTGTAGATGCGGAGGTGTTCGGCGGTGCGCGAGTCGGCGAGGATGTCGGCCAACTGCGTCTGCACGTAATCGACGAAGTAAGGAGCGTCGGAGTTGTCGAGCCGACCGCGCGCAGGCGCGACTTTCAACTCCGTCTCTTTCGCACGCGCCGCCTCGTCCTGAGTGATCGCCCCTGCGTCGGCCATCGAGTCGAGCACCTGATTGCGCCGCGCCCGCGCCGTCGTCGGGTTGCGATAAGGGTTGTAGCGGTTGGGGCTGCGGATGATGGCGGCGAGAAAGGCCGCTTCCGGCAGCGTCACGCCCGTCACGTCTTTGCCGAAATAGACCTGCGCCGCCTGCCCGAAACCGTTGATCGAGAAGCCGCCGTGCTGTCCGAGATACGCCTCGTTGCAGTAGAGCGCGAAAATCTCCTGCTTGCTGAGTCGCGTCTCCAGAATGATCGACATGTAGGCTTCGGCGAGTTTGCGTCGCAGGCTGTATTCGGGCGAGAGCAACAGATTTTTGACGAGTTGCTGCGTGATGCTCGAACCGCCCTGACGCGCGATGGGCGAATTCGGGTCGGCGTCGTAGCGGCGGATGAGGGCGCGGGCGATGCCGCGAAGGTTGATGCCGTAGTGCTCGAAGAAGGTGCGGTCCTCTGTCACCGTGATGGCTTTGACGAGGTGCGGCGGGATGTCCTGAAAACCGATGATGCGCCGCTTCTGGCGGTCGCTGCCCGTGACGAAACTGATCTGTTCGGGTTCGATCAACGCGTGTTCGAGTTTCGCTTTGCTGTCGAGATCGTTGAGCGCGACGATGCCCTTCCCGGTCTTGGCGAAAGTGACGCGCACGCGCGGGAAGAGGCGTTGGCCGTCAACGATGGCGTTTTGCCCCGGCTCGACATCCACGCTCGCGCTGTTCAACGTGTAACGACCGCGCGCATCGTCGGCCTGCTGCGCGTGCTCGACGTAGCCCGCGCGCTGCAAACGCTTCACCAGATCGTCCGCCGACAGCGGCACGCCCACGCGCAAATCCTTCGGCGCGGTGTAGACGCCCGCCGAGCGCGTGAAGATTTCGCCGCTGATGAGACGATCCACGCGTTCCGAGAAAATGTAGTAGTAATAACCGAGGACGCCGACCGTGAAAGTGGTGAGTAAGACCAGCGCGACGACGACCGGCGGGCGAAAGATGCGACGCCGCCAACGCCGGAAAAAACCTTCCTTCGGTTCGTCGTAACGGACGACCCGCGCCGCGCGCCGTCTGGCGGCGGGAGGCGGCACGCTGTTTGTAGGTGGATGACGGACGGCCATATGCTTGAATCGTAAAGCGTAAAGCGTGAATAGTAAATCTTTAATCGCACCTCACTTGTCCTTACGCTATTGACGATTAACGATTAACGATTCACTAATGTTGACACTGCGCGGGCGTTTAGCTAACGTGACGGCGCGCCGGTTTGATGCGCCGTTTGATCTATGAGTTCGACGCCAGCCTTCCCCCACCTCTCGAAAAGCGCGCGCAACCGCATGCTCTATGCGCTCGTCGCGCTCGTCGCCCTGATCACGCTCGGCACGCTCGGCTTCAGACTCCTCGAACCGCTGACGCTGCTCGATAGTTTGTATTTGACCGTGATGACCGTGGCGACCGTCGGCTACGGCGACGTGCATCCGGCCTCGCCTGCCGGGCGCGGCTTCGCCACCGTGTTCATGCTCGTGAGCGTCGCCGTCGTCGGCTTCCTACTCTCCACGGCGATTCAAGCCCTCGTCCAATCCGAGATCGTCGCGGCCTACGGCCAGCGGCGACGCCACCGGGAGATAAGCAAACTGCGAAACCATTTCATCATCTGCGGCGCGGGTCGCATCGGCTCGCGCATCATCCGCGAACTGCAACGTCGCGACGAGCCTTTCATCGTGATCGAGCACGACCAACAGCAGATCGCCAACTTGATCGAGGAGAACGTGCTCGTCCTCGTGCGCGACGCGACGCTCGAAGAGACTCTGCGCGAGGCGGGCGTCGAGCACGCGCGCGCCCTCGCCGCCTGCTTGCCCGACGACGCCGACAACGTTTACGTCGTGCTGACGGCGCGCGGGCTGAACAACGATCTGCACATCGTCGCGCGCGCCATCGAATCGCAGGCCAAGCCGAAGTTGATCCGCGCCGGGGCGAATCGCGTCATCGCGCCGATCATCATCGGCAGCGAGCGCATGGTGCAGGCTTTAACCAAGCCCGGCGTGGCCGACTTCGTCGAATCCATCGCGGCGGAAGACCTCGATCTCGATTTCGAGGAAGTCGTCGTCGCCCCGGCGTCCGCCTACGCCGGGCAGAAACTCCGCGACACCAACATCCGCTCCGACCTCGACGTTGTGATCGTCGCCGTGCGTCGTCGTGGCGGCGAAATGGCCTTCAACCCCGCCGGGGATTCGCACATCGAAGCGGGCGACATGCTGATCGCCATCGGTCGCGCCGATTCTCTCGCGCAGCTAAAATACAAAGCGCAGCGAAACATATAGTTTCAAGTTTCAGGTTTCAGGTTTCAAGTTAAAAAAAGAGACTTGAGACTACCCGGCTCAAGTTGAGAAACCGGAGAACCTCAGACCTGAAACCTGAAACCTGAAACTTGAAACCTTAACAATCTGAAACTTGAAACTTTAAGAATCTGAAACCTTATGAGAGTACTCGTCACGGGCGGCAGCGGTTATCTAGGCATCCACGTCCGCCGTTTCTTCGACGCCGACGATTTTTCGCGCCGCGTCGGCCTCGACATCGTAGACCCCTACGACGCGATGCGCGTCGCCAACTACGACACCGTAATTCACCTCGCCGCGCATCTCGACAAGCAACCCGACGCCGCCGCCGAATCTTTTCGCACGAACGCCGAAGGCACGGCCAACCTGCTCACACACATGCGCGAGGGCGCAACCTTCATCTACGCCTCGACCAAAGACGTGTACGGCGCGCACGCCGACGCCTACACGGAAGTGCCTGAAAGTTGCCCGACGGATTATTGCGGGCAGTCGCCGCTCGAATGGTCGAAGTTGATCGGCGAACGCTACGTCGAATATTACGCGGCGGCACGCGGCCTGCGCGCCTGCATCTTTCGCCTGTCGGCTGTGTACGCGCGCCCGTCCGAGAACAACGATCCTAACTTCGTCACGCATTACGTCGAAGCGGTCAAACGCGGCCAGCCGCTCAATCTCCCCGCCGGAGGTCAACCCATGCGCGACATCCTGCACGTAGAGGACTTCGCGCGCGCCTGCCACGCCTTCATGGATTCCGGTCGCATGCGCGGCACGTACAATCTCGGCGGCGGGCGCGAGCAGGCGACGACCCTGCGCGGCATCGTCGAGACGGTCGGGCGTCTGATTCAAGTCGAACCCGTCATCGCAGAAGACGCGCAAGTGCCCGCGCCCGTGCCCTTCAACTACGTCTCCGATCTCTCGCTCGTTCGCGACGAACTCGGGTGGGAACCTCTCATCGGCGTCGAAGACGGGTTGAAAAGTTTGTTGTAGAAATCCTGAGACATTAATTTCACGCAAAGACCCAAAGGTAAGAACACGACACGGTTCTTTCGCCCTCTTCCTTTGCGTCTTTGCGCCTTTGCGTGAGACATTTGTTGTATCGTATTGCGGTCAGCCGGATTGTAAATGACGCGAACACTTCAACCAGAACAGATCAAGCGCGTCGTGGTGCGCGGCGCGAATTGGGTGGGCGACGCAGTGATGACGGTGGCCGCCCTGCGCGAACTGCGCCGCGTGCTGCCCGGCGCGCACATCACGCTCGCCACGCGCCCGTGGGCGAAAGGCATCTTCGCGGGCACTGACATCGTTGACGAACTGCTGCCGATTGACGACACGCGACGCGGCCTGCGCGCCACGCTCCAACAGGTCGCGCAGTGGCGCGCGCGCCGTTTCGATCTCGCGCTCCTCTTCCCGAACGCCTTCCAGCCCGCGTTTATCGCCGCCGCCGCGCGCGTGCCCGCCCGCGTGGGTTACGCGACGGACGGGCGTGGATTTCTGCTCACGCACCCGCTCGCCGTCCCCGCGTGGCGCAGCGAACAGCACGAAGTTTTTTACTACCTCAATCTCGTCTTTGAACTCGAACGCGCGCTGACGGGCGCGGCGCAGTTTGAGGACCGCGAGCCACAATATCAATTACAAGTTTCCGCCGAACGCCAAGCGGCGGCGCGCAAGCTCATCAGTCGCCACGGCGCGCTCAACGACCGCCCGCTCGTCGCGCTCTGTCCCGGTTCGACCAACAGCCGCGCCAAGCGTTGGCCGCCCGCTTCCTACGCCGCACTCGCCGATCACCTGATGGGCAAGGCCAGAGTCAACGTCGCGCTCATCGGCGCGCGCGAGGAGTTGGACGTGACGCAGGAAGTGCTCTCGAAGATGCGGCGTCGCCCCGTCGTGCTCACGGGCGAGACAGACCTCGCGGGCACGGTCGCCGTCCTGAGCATCGCCGACTTGCTCGTCACCAACGACACCGGCCCGGCGCACATCTCCGCCGCGCTCGAACGACCCACGCTCGTCGTCTTCGGCCCGACGAACCCCAACACGACGCGCCCCTTCTCCCCGACCGCCGACATCATCCGCCACCCGCCCGACTGCGCGCCCTGCATGCTGCGCGATTGCCCGATTGATCATCGCTGCATGACGGCCATCACGCCCGAAGAAGTTTTCCTTCGCGCCGTCGAGATGCTCGCGCACCAACAATGCGACGCCCACCCCGGCGGCGACGCAGCCCGGCACGCGACACGCAGCGCGACGACGAACGCCCCGGTTGATGCGGCGGCGACGAATGAAACGCGCGCGATTTTGGACGACAAGGCAGGCGACGCGGCGGGCGACGAATCACCTCACGAAGTGGGCGCGGAGGTGGCTTGATGGGTGAGGCGTCGAAGCGTCGCGCCGTCTTCATAGACCGCGACGGCACGATCTCCGAAGAGGTCGGCTACGTCAATCACCCCTCGCGCTATCGCGTCTTCCCGTACGCGGCGGAAGCGATCCGCCGACTCAACGAGGCCGGTTGGCTCGCCATCCTCGTCACGAATCAGGCGGGCGTCGCGCGCGGCTACTTCACCGAAGACGTGATCGGCGCGGTTCACACCCTGCTCACGCGGGAACTCGAACGCGGCGGCGCGCGTCTCGACGCGATCTACTATTGCCCGCATCACCCGTCGGTCGGCGAACCGCCCTACCGTTTCGACTGCGACTGTCGCAAGCCGCGCCCCGGCCTGATCCGCCGCGCCGCAGATGATCTCGACATCGACCTCGCAGGCAGTTGGATGGTCGGCGACCGCTACAGCGACACCGAACTCGCGCTCAACGCGGGCACGCGCGCCGCGCTCGTCCTCAGCGGCTACGGGCGCGGCGAGTGGGAATACCAGCGCGCCGCGTGGCGACACCAGCCCGACCTCGTCGCGGAGAATCTATTGGAAGCCGTGCAAACGATAACAAAGGAGTGACGGGAGAAGAACGTGAATCGTAAATCGTGAATCGTAAATAGAAGAAAGCCGATTTTCTCTGTTCACGCTTTACGATTCACGATTCACGACCTTTGAGATGAGAGAGCGTTTGACGAATCTGGTCGGTGAGTTTGCGAAGCGGCGCGTGCTGGTCGTGGGCGATCTGCTGGCCGATCAGTTTTTATTTGGCGAGATCAGCCGCGTGTCGCGGGAAGCGCCCGTGTTGATTTTGCGCCACGAGCGGACGGAGACGGTGGCGGGCGGCGCGGCCAACTGCGCCGTGAATCTCGCCGCGCTCGGCGCACAGGCGATGCTCGTCGGCATCGCCGGTACGGACGCGGCGGGCGACGCGCTGCTCGAACGACTCCGCGCGGCGGGTGTGGATTGCAACGGAGTGGTCCGCACACCCGAAGTACGCACGACGACGAAGGTGCGTATCCTCGCCGGTCAGGCGCACTCGATGCGGCAGCAAGTGATTCGCGTGGATTACGAAAACGGGACGCCGCCGGACGCGCAACTCAATACGCAACTCGCCGCGCGTTTGAACGAAGCGGTGACGCAGGCGGACGCCATCATCATCTCGGATTACAACTACGGCGTGGCGGGCGCGGAGACGGTCGCCGCCTTGCGCGAGGCGGCCACACGGCGCGGCTTGCCGGTGCTCGTCGATTCGCGTTTTCGCCTGCTGGAGTTTGAAAATTTCACTTCGGCCACGCCGAACGAAGACGAAGTCGAACAGGTGCTCGGACGCAGGCTCACGGACGTGGCGACGCTGGAAGCGGCAGCCGTCGAGTTGCGCGAACGCCTCGGCCACAGGGCGTTGCTCATCACGCGCGGCAGCAAGGGAATGCTGCTGCTCGAAGAGGGCGCGCCGCCGCAGCACCTCGCCCCCGTCGGCTCGCGCGAAGCCGTTGACGTGACGGGCGCGGGCGACACGGTTATCGCCGCCTACACGCTCGCGCTCGCGTCCGGCGCGACCTTCGCCGACGCCGCCGACCTCGCCAACCGCGCCGGGGGCATCGTCGTCATGAAACGCGGCACGGCCTCGGTCGAAGCGCGCGAACTTCTTTCGTCAATCGCGGAAAATTTGTAGGGACAGGGCTTGACCCTGTCCGCGTGGTGGCGCAGGAAGACGGGCAGGGACAAGCCCTGCCCCTACGATGTAGAATCGGTTTTCCTTATGTACCCGTCCGAAGAACAACAAAAGGCCGGAGCCGTGGCGCGGATACTTGAGCGCAACCGGCTCGTCGCGCGCGTGGCGATTGCGCGGAAGAACGGGGCGCGCATCGTGTTCGCCAACGGGTGCTTCGACATTTTGCACGTCGGGCACGTTCGCTACCTCGAAGCGGCGCGCGCGCTCGGCGACCTGCTCGTCGTCGGCATCAACACGGACGCGCAGGTGCGCGCGCTGAAAGGCGCGGGTCGCCCGTTCGTCGCGGAGCGCGAGCGCGCGGAGATCATCGCTTCTCTGCGCGCCGTCGATCTCGTCACGATCTTTCCCGAACCGACGGTCGAAACGCTTCTCCTCGCCATCCGCCCCGACATCCACGCCAAAGGCACAGACTACACCGCCGACACCGTGCCCGAACGCGAAGTGGTGCGCTCCTACGGAGGCCGCGTCGCCATCGTCGGCGACCCCAAAGACCACTCCTCTTCAAACATGCTGCTCCGGCTCAACCGGCCAAACGAAGTGACAAGCGACGCGCTCACCAGAGACGAGCCGGAAAAAAGCAGTGAATCGTGAATCGTCAATCGTGAATAGAAAAAGCCGGTTTTTCTCTATTCACGATCTACGATTTACGATTCACTGCTTTTACCAATTTACGATTTACGATTCACTGCTTTATCTTGTCACTGTCTTATGAAGATTCTGATCGTCAAATTGGGGAGCATCGGCGACATCGTTCACACTTTGCCGTCGCTGACGGCGATCCGGCGGGCGCAGCCGGGGGCGGAAGTGACGTGGGTGGTGGAGCGGCGGGCGGCGGAAATCTTGAGGGACAACCCTCTGCTGGATCGGCTCATCGAAATCGACACGAAGGCTTTGAGGCGCTGGAGGCCGTTGTCTGGGGAGACGCTGTTGGCAACGCGCCAACAGTTACACCGACTCCGCGCCTCGGCCTTCGATGTCGCACTCGACTTTCAAGGCTTACTCAAATCCGCAACCATCGCACGCCTCGCGCGCGCACCGCGCGTCTACGGCTTCGCCCGCCAATTTTTACGCGAACCGGCCAGCCGCTTTTTGTTGACCCACACAGTTAACGTTCCGCCGCGCACAAACGTCATACGTAAAAATCTCGCGCTCGCCGCAGACGCCCTCGGCATCGACGTGCCTTCGGACGGAGACGAGTTCGAGTTTCCGATTGCCGTCTCGCCGGAGCACGAGCGCGAGGCGAGCGATGCCGCGTCGCTCGTCGGCGGAAAATTTGCGATTTTGAACGCGGGCGGCGGGTGGCCGACGAAGTTGTGGAGCGCGGAACGTTTCGGCGCGCTCGCAGATGTGCTGCTGGCACGACACAACCTGCGCTCACTCGTCACCTACGGGCCGGGCGAGCGCGAGTTGGCGGAGAGCGTGGCGCGTGCGAGCCGGACGGGCGCGGCGCGTCCGGCGAGTCTCTCTCTGAAAGGTTTTTACGCGCTGGCGCGGCGCGCGTCGCTGTACGTCGGCGGAGACACGGGGCCGACGCATCTGGCCGTCGCGGCGGGCGCGCCCGTCGTCGGTCTGTTCGGCCCGACCGAGTGGTGGCGCAACGGCAGCCCGCGCGCGTCGGACGTGTGCGTTGAACGCACGGACATCGGTTGCCGCACCGATTGCCATCGCCGCGCGTGCTCCGTCTGGATTTGCATGGACATCGAGGTGGCGCGCGTCGCGGCGGCGGCGGACGAACGGCTCAGGCGTGTGGTTGAGTCGAAGCGTGTGGAGGCGTTGTCGATTGCGTAGAGGCGGAACATGGGTGCAGCGTTGGCGCGTGCCGCTCGGGTTTTTAGTGGCGGCCATTTTCATCGTGCTGGCGAGGCCGCGTCCTCTGACGCTCGCCGCCGGGGGGGCGGTGGCCGTCTGCGGGTTGCTCGTGCGCGCGTGGGCTTCGGGTCACATACGCAAAAACGACGCGCTCGCCGTCTCCGGCCCTTACGCCTACACGCGCAACCCACTCTACCTCGGCACGTTCATCTTGGGCTTGGGCTTCACGGTCGCGGCGGCGGGCGGCTGGCTGCTGTTCTTCGTTCTCGGCAGTCTCTTCGCGGCGTTGTTTTTGGGCATCTATTTGCCGGTGATGCGCGTCGAAGCCTTGACCCTCGCAAAGCTGTTCGGCGAGGACTACGAACGCTATGCGGCGGCTGTGCCGCTACTGTTCCCGCGCCTCACGCCATACGGCGGAAGCGACGGGCGCGGCTTGAAGTTTGATATGAATTTGTACCTGCGCTATCGCGAGTATCGCGCCGCGCTCGGATTGCTCGTCGGGTGGTGCGTGCTCGCGCTCAAGGCTTTTCTGGTGAAGTGAAATTTCAGATGCTCAGTCGAACCCTCACAATCTCAATCGCCCTGCTCGCGCTCTCGTGTGTCGCCGCGTTCGCACACCGGCCTGCGTTGACTTCGACGACGACGAAAGAGGCGGATCGTGACGCCACACCGAAACCGTTCCCCTTCGAGCCTGACGAAGAACTCGTCTACGAGGGCGAGTTCTCCAAGTTGCTGTTGCGCGGCATCAACATCGCAGAGTTCAAATTCACGGTCGAACGTGCGAAGACGACCGCAACGCCGGAACGCGCGGGCGCACCCGTGCCTCCGGCGAATCTCATTTTCAAAGGCGACGTTGTCGCGCGCGGTTGGTTTCGCAAACTCTTCGGCATCGACTTTCGCTACAACACGGAGTCCGTCGTCGAGCCGACATCGCTTCTCATCCTGAGCAACAGCACGCGCGACGAGCAGGGCAAACGCCTGCGCACGAGCGAGTCGGTCTTCGACCGCACGCACAACACGCTGACGTGGACGCTGCGCAACCCGAACGACCCGCAAAGCCAGCCGCGCGTCGTCACCGCGCCGCTCCAAAACGCCGCGCACGATCTCATCTCCGCTATCTACTTCCTGCGCACACAGACGCTCGAACCCGGTCGCAAGTTTGAACTCAGCATCAGCGATTCCGGCGAGGTCTATCACATCCCCGTCAAGGTCGGCGCGCGCAAGCGCATGAAAACGGTCGTCGGTCAGGTGCAGGCCGTCCGCGTTGACATCGAAATCTTCGGCGAGGACAGACTCGTTGACCGCAAAGGCGAGATGACCCTCTGGATCACGGACGACAAACGCCGTCTGCCCGTCCGCGCCCGCGTCAACACCGACATCGGCACGCTCGACATCAATCTCAAAAAAGTCTCCGGCGACAAGCCTCAGGGCACACCCCGCTAACCCGCATCCGGCAACGCTTGCCGCGCGACGAGAAACATATCCGGCGCGGGTTGCGATTGGATAAAACACCTTCACCGCAGCGACGCAGAGAAGTCGCAGAGAAGACAATTTGAAATCTCAAATTTGAGATGTGAATGCTTCCCTCTGCGCCCCTCCGGCGTCTCCGCTCCGCGTCGCTGCGGCGAGTCTTAACTTGTTACTCATAACAAGGTATCGATCCATGAACTACATCCTTGACGAAATGAAAGCCGTCGATTGGGAACAGGTGCGCGCGATTTATCTTGAGGGCATCGCAACGGGCGTCGCGACTTTTGAGACGGACGCCCCGGCTTGGGAGAAGTGGGACGCGGGACATTTGCGGAAGGCGCGGCTCGTGGCGCGTGAGGGGGATGAGATTTTGGGGTGGGCGGCTTTGAGTCCGGTGTCGGATAGGTGCGTGTATGGCGGGGTCGCGGAGGTGAGCGTTTATGTCGGGGAGCGCGGGCGAGGTCGTGGCGTGGGTCGCGCGTTGCTGGATGCGCTCGTCGAGGCGTCGGAGCGAAACGGGATTTGGACGCTACAGGCGGGCGTCTTCCCGGAGAACGCGGCGAGCGTCAAGTTGCACCTGCGTTGCGGCTTCCGAGAGGTCGGCAGGCGCGAGCGCATCGGAAAGCTGCACGGCGTGTGGCGCGATACGTTGCTGTTGGAGCGTCGCAGCCATAGCGTCGGCACGACTTGAGAGTCCGCGTCGCACACTTTTGTTGACACTGCGCGGGCAATCACTTACAACTAACCCGCTCTGCCCGCACACCGGAAACGCGCTTTCCCACGCCGCGCATCGCAGGAGACGAGATGAAGCTACGCACCGACGACAGGCTCGAAGGAACTCCCGCGACCGATGCCCCACGAGCCGCGCACGCGCGCACGCGCGATGCGCTCGAAGACCTGCCGCCCGTCGTCCTCAAACGCGACTTCATCCAACTGCTCCTGCAATCGCCGTACAAGCTCTACCTCTACTGGACGTTCGCACACGACCCGCACGCCACCCTGCGCGAGGCGTTCGGCGAGTTGGCCGCGCACTACCGGCTCATGGTGCGTCTCATCAAAATCGAGAGCGACGAGGAATTTTTGCTGGACGCATCGAGGGAGCGCGCGCAGTGGTTCGAGGTCTACCCGCGCCACGCCTATCGCGCAGAGGTCGGCTTCCACGCGCCCGGGCACCCGTTCGTCCGCCTGCTCGTTTCAAACGCGGTGACGACGCCCTCCGACCGCGCCTCGCACCTCTCGGACACCGAGCCGGAGTTTCGACTTGAGGCGGACGAGTTCACACGACTCCTCGGCGGCGCGGGTTATGAACGCTACGCGCGCGAACTCGCCGACGACGCGGGCAAAGTCCACTCCGACGATCAAGGCGGCGGTGCGGTCGTCGCGTCCGAACCTCAAGACGCGTGCGCACACGCCTCGCGCGAAGCAGCGGCGGACGAATACCCGCATCGTTGATTTCCAGTGCCTCACGGATTTTTCAGTCTCATCCTCCACGCGCACCTGCCCTTCGTGCGCCATCCCGAACACCTCGAATTTTTAGAAGAAGACTGGCTCTACGAAGCCATCACCGAAGTCTATTTGCCGCTGCTCCAAACTCTCTCCGCCCTCGACGCGGCGGGCGCGCGCCCGCGTCTCGCCTTGAACCTCTCGCCCACGCTCTGCGAGATGCTCGCCGACCCGCTCCTGCAAACGCGCTACACGCGCCACCTCGCCAACCTCTCCGCGCTCGCCGACAAAGAGCTTGCGCGCACCCGACGCGACACGCGCGAATTCCTCCCCGCCGCACACATGTACGCACGCGCCCTGCGCGCCACCACGCGACTCTGGCACGAAGTCTACGCACGCGACCTCATACGCGGCTTTCGGGAGCTACAGGACGCGGGCGTCTGCGAGATCATGACCTGCGGCGCGACCCACGGTTTCCTCCCGCTCATCTCCACGACGGAAGCGCGCCGCGCCCAGATCGAGATCGCCGTCGCCAATTATGAAAAGCATTTCGGGCGTCGCCCGCGCGGCATCTGGCTGCCCGAATGCGCCTACGCCGAAGGCATCGAAACGCTCCTTGCCGCCGCCGGACTCCAATACTTCATCGCCGACACACACGCCATTCTCTACGGCGAACCGCGCCCGCGCCACGGCGTCTACGCGCCCGTCAAACTGGCGAACGGCGTCGCTGCGTTCGCGCGCGATCTCGAAACGAGCCAGCAGGTGTGGAGTTCCCTCATCGGCTATCCGGGCGATGAAAACTATCGTGAGTTTTACCGCGACATCGGTTGGGACGCGCCGCTCGAATACCTTCTCCCGCACCTCCACGCCGGAGGCGCGCGCCGACATCTCGGCCTCAAATATCATCGCGTCACGGGTCGCGACGTGCCGCTCTCCGGCAAGCAACCCTATCGCCCGCGCCGTGCGTTTCGCCGCGCCGCGATCCACGCCGCACACTTCGTTGACGAACGCATCAAACAATGCGCTCGCGAGCGCGAAGCCCTCGGCGGCCACGCACCCCTCATCACTTCGCCCTACGACGCCGAACTCTTCGGCCACTGGTGGTTCGAGGGCGTCCACTTTCTCGAACACGTCTTCCGCGAACTCGCCCGCCGCCGCGACGAGATCGAAACGCTCTCCCCCGCAGACTATCTGGACGCGCCCAACGTGCGACTCCAAACCCAGCGGCTCTCCCCTTCCTCTTGGGGCGCGGAGGGCTACTACAAAGTCTGGTTGAACGACACCAACGCGTGGCTCTACCCGCAACAACACGCCGCCGAAGCGCGCATGACCGCACTCGCCAATCAACACCCGGACGCGCCGCCCGATCCGCTCACCCTGCGCGCGCTCAATCAGGCCGCGCGCGAACTGCTCCTTGCCGAGTCGAGCGATTGGGCGTTCCAGATCGCCCACGCCACCACGGTCGAATACGCCACGCGCCGCTTCCGCTCCCACGTCGCGCGCTTCCACGCGTTGGCCTCCGACATCGAACGCGGCGAGATCGACGCCGCCCGCCTCGCCGAGATCGAAGCCCGCGACAACCTCTTCCCCGAACTCGACTACCGCGCTTATCGCTCAACATGAAACTCCCCACGGCAAAACGCACCACTCGCACAACGCACACAACCGGCGCGGCGAGTGCAGGCGGCGAAGGGGCAACGCCACAAGCCTCAAACCTACCGCTCATCATCGGCCATCGCGGCGCGTCATCGGTCGCCCCGGAAAACACCATCGCAGCCTTCGAGCGCGCCCTCCGCGACGGCGCGGACGGCATCGAGTTCGACGTGCGACTCGCACGCGACGGCGTCCCCGTCGTCATCCACGACGCCACGCTCCGGCGCACCGCAGGCATTGACGCTCCAATCGCGGCGCTTTCATCCTCCGACCTCTCGACCATTGATGTCGGCTCATGGTTCAACCGCCGCCACCCCACACACGCCGTCGCTGCTTACGCGCGCGAAACCCTCCCCACACTCGCACGCGTCTTCCGGACCGTTGCCCCGCGCTGCCGCCTGCTCTACGTCGAACTAAAATGCGAAGCGGGAGAAACAACGTCGCTCGTCGAGCGAGTCGTCGCCGAAGTTCGCGCGCACGCGTTGGAGCGTCGCGTCGTGATCGAAAGTTTCACTCTCGCCGCCATCGCGGAGGCGAAACGCATCGCGCCTGACTTGCGCACCGCCGCCGCCTTTGAACGGCGACCCGGACGCCCGCTGCCCGCCGCGCGCACCCTGCTCAAACGCGCCCGCGACTGCCGCGCCGACGAACTCGCGCTCGCCCGCTCGCTCGTCTCCCGCCGCACGGTCGAAGCGGCGCGCGCCCACGGGTTGCAAACAGTGGTCTGGACGGTTGATCATCCGTCTTGGGTGCGACGCGCGTCGGCGTTCGGCCTTCGCGCCGTCATCACAAACGACCCTGCAAAGCTGTGCGCCGTGCGCGAGGGATTTCTCAAACAGTAACGATAAGAGCAGCGATGGACGAGATGGGAAATTTTGAGACGCCGACCATTACGACTCCGCTTACGGCATGACGAACTCCGCCTCCGCGAAAGATAAAATTTTCGTCAACGAACACTACGCGCTTCACTATCGACACGCGGCGCGCGCGCAGTGGGCGGGCGAGGCGCGTCCGGCCTACGCCGCGCTGTTCGTGCTCGGCGGCGCGGTGCGCTGGCAGGCTGCCGACGGGCGCGGCGGTGAGTTGCGCGAGCCGGGCTTGTTAGTCTCCGCGCCGGGCGAGTCGGTCAACGCGCGCGGCGTCAAAGTCGAGACGCTCACGCTCTCCGTCGCGCCCGCCTTCGTGCTCGACTGCGCCGTGCGCGCCCGCCTCACGCGCGACGACGCACGCATCACCTTCCCCGCACAGGCCATCGAACACGACCCGCGCCTCGCACGTCTCGCACGCGACCTCGCAGACGAACTGCGCGCCGCCGAGGTCGGTCATGAACTCATCGTCGCCGCCCTCATCGAACAAATTTTGATTCAACTGCTCCGCCGCTACGCCAGCATCCGTCGCACCGACGAACTCGAACTTTCCCGCGCCGGGTTGATCGACCGTCGCATCCGTCGCGCCGTCGAATTGATGCACTCGCACCTCGCCGAAGAATTGCCCCTCGAAGAGTTGGCCGCCGCCGCCTACCTCTCGCCCTTCCACTTCGCGCGCCTCTTCAAGAAACTGACTGGCCTGCCCCCACACGCCTATCTCGCCGCCCTCCGCATCGAACGCGCCCGCACACTCCTCGCCATCACGGACGACTCCATCACCGAGATCGCCGCGCGCGTCGGCTACGCCAACTCAAGCCACTTCGGCAAAGCCTTCCGCCAGTTCACCGGCCTCACGCCCCGCGCCTTCCGCGCCGCACTCGTCAAAGCAGAGGTCAGAGGTTAGAGTTCAGAGGCCAGTACAAGCAGTTTGAATGAGACGCTAACCGGCGACGGAAGTAAGCCCCTTCGCGGCTACCGTCTGTCCACTGCTTTTAAGCAATTCTACGACGACAATGCGCAAGATTTGACGAGACGCGCACGCGGCGGGTCGCGTATCCTCGACGCGTAATATTTTCAAAGTGGAAGGTGGCGAAAAAGTTATGGCAATCGAAAAAGGGACGGAGATCGCTCCGGCGAAAGGCAAGCTCGGCGTCTTGCTCGTGGGACTCGGCGCGGTGAGCACGACGTTCATTGCGGGCGTCGAGGCAATCAAGGCGGGGCTGGCCGAGCCTATCGGCAGCCTGACGCAGATGGGCACGGTTCGGCTCGGCAAGCGCACCGAGAACCGTTCGCCCGCGATCAAGGATTTCGTGCCGCTCGCGGGGTTGAACGACCTCGTCTTCGGCGCGTGGGACATCTTCCCGGAGTCGGCCTACGACGCGGCCATGCACGCGGGCGTGCTCGAAAAAGACCTGCTCGCCAAACTCAAAACGCCCTTGCAGAAGATCAAGCCGATGCAGGCCGTCTTCGACCAAAATTACGTCAAGCGTCTGAACGGCGATAACGTCAAAAAGGGCAAGAACAAGCTCGACCTCGCGGAGCAGTTGATCGCTGAGATCGAGGAGTTCAAGCGCAAGAACAAGTGCGCGCGGCTCGTCATGGTCTGGGCGGCCTCGACGGAAATCTTCCTCAAGCAGCACGCCGTCTACAAGACCCTCAAGTCCTTCGAGCAGGCCATGCGCGACGATCACAAGGCCATCGCGCCCTCGATGCTCTACGCCTACGCCGCGCTCAAACTCGGCATCCCCTTCGCCAACGGCGCGCCGAATCTGACCGTGGACATCCCCGCCCTGATGGAACTCGCGGAGCAAAACAATGTGCCCGTCTGCGGCAAGGATTTCAAGACCGGCCAGACCTTGATGAAGACCATCCTCGCGCCCGGTTTGAAATCGCGCATGCTCGGTCTGCACGGCTGGTACTCGACCAACATCCTCGGCAACCGCGACGGCGAAGTCTTGGACGACCCCGAATCGTTCAAGACCAAAGAGGAATCGAAGCTCTCCGTGCTCGAACACATTCTCCAGCCCGACGTTTACCCGGAGCTTTACAAGGACTTCTCACACGTCGTCCGCATCAACTACTACCCGCCGCGCGGCGACAACAAAGAGGGTTGGGACAACATAGACATCTTCGGCTGGCTCGGCTACAAGATGCAGATCAAGGTGGATTTCCTCTGCCGCGATTCCATTCTGGCCGCGCCCCTCGTGCTCGACCTCGCTCTCTTCCTCGATCTCGCGCAACGCGTCGGGATGCGCGGCGTGCAGGAGTGGCTCTCTTTCTACTTCAAATCGCCCATGACCGCCCCCGGACTCTACCCGGAACACGACATCTTCATCCAACTGATGAAACTCAAAAACACCCTGCGCCACCTGCGCGGCGAAGACCTCATCACGCACCTCGGTCTGGAATATTACGACTAACGGGCGGGCAGCAGCCGACGCGAATAACAACGGCGAGGGCGCGGCAAATTCTGCCGCGCCCTCTCGCTTTTGCCGCTACACCTCTTGGTGCGCCGGTGCAAAATATTGCACGAAGACAGTAATTTGTCAGCCGGGTTCTGCCGCTAATTGTCAGTGTGCAAAAAATGGCGGGTGGCGCAAAAAGTTTTGGGGCGGAGCATATTTTGTGGTGACAAATCGCGCATTGTCGTTTATATAGTGTTCTCACTCTCGAACGCCGGAGTGAGCGCGGCGCACTATTAGCCAACCGGCGCCGCGCCCAGCGCATCAATTACATGTACGGATCGTTCTTTGCATGAGGACATGGGTGCGACGGCCAAGAGGTCGTCAGGCAGACAGCTTTAAGGTGTACCCGTAACGCTCAGGCAAGGAGGACGGTCGTGATGATTGCAGCAATGGAAACACAGAAAAAAATAACCGAGACAGTCTTTCTTGACCCGGATCAAAAAAGCCCGCGCGCGCAGGAGTTTGAAGAAAAACTCTCGACGCGCATCGTCGGTCAGGAGCGCGCGGTGCGCCGCATGAGCGGCCTCTACCAAATTTTTCTCGCGGGGATGAACCCGCTCAACCGCCCCGTCGGCACGATGCTTTTCCTCGGCCCGACCGGCTCAGGCAAAACGCGCGTCGTCGAGGCGGCTGCCGAAGTTCTCTTCGGCGACCCCGGCGCGGTCATCAAAATCGACTGCGCGGAGTTTCAGCACTCGCACGAGATCGCGAAGTTGATCGGCTCGCCTCCGGGCTACCTCGGCCACCGCGAAACCAGCCCGATGCTGACACAGGAAAATCTCGACCGTTACCACACGGAAGAGACGAAACTCTCGCTCGTCCTCTTCGACGAGATCGAGAAGGCGTCCGACTCTCTGTGGCAACTCCTGCTCGGCATTCTCGACAAGGCCACGCTGACGCTCGGCGACAATCGTCGCGTCGATTTCTCGCACACGATGGTCATCATGACCTCGAACCTCGGCGCGCGCGAGATGTCCGAGTTGATTTCCGGCGGCATGGGCTTCGTGCCGACGCAGGGCGCGAAGAATCCGAACGACACGGAAGTTGACCAGAAGATTTACCGGACGGCGGTCGAGGCGGCGCGGCGCAAGTTCTCGCCCGAGTTCATGAACCGCATTGACAAGGTGGTCGTCTTCCGCAGCCTCAAGGAGCACCACCTGCGCCAGATTCTCGAACTCGAACTGGCCTCCGTGCAGGATCGCATCATGCGCTCCGCCGGGACGAAGTTCGTCTTCCAATGCTCCGACGAGGCAAAGGACATGCTGCTCAAAGAGGGCATCGACTTCAAGTATGGCGCGCGGCATCTGAAGCGTTCGATTGAGCGTTTCCTCGTCTACCCGCTGTCGAATCTGGTGGCGACGGATCAGGTGGGCTTGGGCGACCTCGTTCACGTCGGTCTGCATGACACACAGAACAAACTGATCTTCTCGAAACGTTCGGGCGGCGCATTGATCAGCGATGTCGGACCGGCGGAGGAAGAGACGGAAGAATTAGAGGCGAAGTCCGGCGGCGTCGGGCTGCCGATTCCGCAAACCAAAGCGGCGCGGAAAAGTCAGGGACGCGGAGAGAAGTCGGAGAGCTAAAAACTAACTCTGCCCACACAACACAGAAGCCGGAGCGCGAGTTCATCGCCTCCGGCTTTTCGCTTGTTGCGAGATGTGCTGCAACTGAAAGGCAAAAATCCTTTATCTGAGTTTGCCTCCGGGCGGAAACCCGAACCGGCTAACCGCCTCTCACGGTTTCGAGTTTGCGTATTGCTTCCGAGGCGATTTCCGAGAGATATGGATCACGCGTCGCGAGTGCGGCACGCAGGGTCGGGATGGCGGTCGGGTCGCCGATCAAACCGAGCGCGCGGGCGGCTTCTCGACGCACGTCGTCTCCGGCGCGTTCGTTGGCGAGAGCAGTGATGAGCGCGGGCACGGCGGCGCGGCTTTTCATCTGACCGAGCGCGACTGCCGCCGAGCGACGCACAAACTCGTTCTCTTCAGTCCGTCGAAACGTGATGCGATTCAGGAAGCCGGAGCGCGCGATGCGGCGACCGATGGCTTCGGTCAGGACGGGCGTCGCGGCCTCGTCGCCGATCTGGCCGAGCGCGACTGCCGCCGCTCCGCGCACGCCCGCTTCTTTGTCGCGCGCCAGTGCGGTTGCAAGGGCTTCCACCGCCGTGCGGCTGCGCGTCTGTCCCAGCGCGTATGCGGTTTCACGTCGCACGAATTCATCCTTGTCCGCGAGCAACGGCAACAACGCGGCTGCTGCTTCGTTGGCTGGCAACGACAGAATCGCACGGGCAGCCGTCGCGCGCACGACGACGGCTGCATCTTTGAGCGCGGGCAGAGCGGCGCGCGAACTGTCGGGTCGCGCCATCGCGCCGAGCCGCGTGACGGCGTCGCGGCGTTCTTCCATGTCGGGTGAAGAAAGGCGCACGCGCAGTTTTTCTATCTCGCGTTGGAGCGGCGTGAGTGACGTTTGGGATGATTGCGGGAAGTTGGCTGCCCGCGCGTGGAGACGCGCCGCGCCGCTCCCGGCGACGAAAAACAGCGCAAGGGCGAACGCACACAGGCGCGCATGCTCCGGTGTACGGACGGGCAGAATAGATTTGAAGGACGAAGCGGCGCTCCTGCGATTCATACGCGGGTCGGGGTTGATGCGGCGTCGCGGCGGTCGGCGCGGCGGCGAACCGATTCCCACTCGAAGGCTTGACGAGCGCGCAAATTCTCGCGTGCGTTGGCAAGGAGCGTGACCAGTTCGTCGTCCCGCAAGCCCGAAGGGCTACTCGCGCGGCGCATTGATTCCATGATCGAGATGTAGTCGAGCACCTCTTTGACTTCCGTGTCGGTTAGGGATTCGAGTTTGAACGCGAGGCGCTGACGTTCGGTGATTCGCTTAGCCATCTCTTGCTCCTCCATACTTGAGAAGCCGGACGGCCAGAAGCGCTTGTCAACTCGGAAGACGAGTCGGGCAGCGACGTTCGAGAGGCCGTCGGCTGATTGTGATCGGCACGAGGTTGTTAATTGCGAAAGCTGCTTTTATTCTCACCTGCAAGTCGTGTGTTGTTCCACCGGCGAGCCGCCCGGCTCACGTGTCCAAGTTTGGGGGAAGCGCAACAGAAGGCGAGCCGCTAAGTAAAGACAGACGAGTCTTCGGCTCCTGCCGCCGTCTCGCGCGCAACTAAGTACGATTGAACGAAGTTTGCTTATTTGTCGGCCTGCTGTTGACCGCTTGAGGCGAAATATACACGAGACTCGCGTCTCGACGCAAGACTGTCACCGACGACGGCGAGCGCGGGCAGCGGCGACTTAGGCCGTTCGCGCGCCCGTCTCGCGCTCAGTCAATCTTGGCGGCAATCATGTGCATCGTGTCTATGACGAGCACGGCGATGGGCGGGTAGAAGAGTAATTCGGGGCGGATTTGTGTGTCGTAGAGGAACGGGACTTCGCTCAGGATCGTGCTGTACATCTGCTCGCCCAGCAGAAGCCCCGCGCCGAGACAGGCCATGTAGCCGATCACGAGAAAACTCGAAGCGGCGAAGCGCGTGAAGGGTTTGTCCGACCTTTGAACCTCGTGCGTGACCGAGTCGTGAAGCGAACTCGGCTGGTAAGTGTAGCGGCTGAAGTATTCGCGCAGGCGCGTGACGAGATGCCACAGCCCGATCAAAAACAGAGTGAGCATTAGCGCGCGTCCCACGCCGCCGAACAGTTGCCAGAAGCGCGGTTTGAACAGCGCCACGAAGAAGGTCGAGAGGAACAGAGAGACGGTGGTGAAGACGGCGCGCTGCATGGCGAAGTTTTCGCGCCGCTCCGCCTCGATCAGATTGTCTACCACCCGATCCATGCGCGCCTGCGCGGCGACGCGGCGCATCCGGCGCGCGTGCGGGTTGTCGGAATGATGCAGGAACGATTCGCTCGCCTCACCCGCCCGCTTGCGAAATTGATTGTCGTAGTAACTGCGCTCCTGCGGGTCGCTGAGCGTGCGGTAGGCCATCGCGATCAGGGCGAACTCGCGCGCAGCTTTCTCCGAACCGCCGTTGAGGTCTGGATGTCGCTGCCGTGCTAAACGCCGATAAGCTGATTTGACTTCCGAGGCCGTGGCCGTCCGCTGGATGCCTAAAATTTTGTAATAATCAACCACTGCGCTTTGTCCCGTACTCCGTAAAAGCCAGCGTGGGAGCGCGCACACAACTTGAGCGCGCTCCGGGCAGGAAGGTTAAACCCGTAACGACACTATACCATTTTCCGGCAAAAACGTCCTGCGGGAAAATGTCGAGTTGGAGCTTGAATGAACTGTTCGGAAGAGTGGAAAAAGAGAAAAGAGGAAGTCAAAGGGGCGGGTGCTTTACCTCGGGCGGCCACCGAGTGGGCAAGGACAGTTATTTGTGTATCCGTCCCCTTTGACTTGGCACATATGCAAGTGCAATGTTTATGCCAGACCCACACAATAACAGAATTCACAGAAAATGCAAGTTTTCTTGCAAAGTCACTTAAGTATAGTGTCTACTTTAGTAGACACCTTGTCCACTTTAGTAGACATCGCCGCAAAATGAGCCAAATGTTCATATTCAGGTAAAGGCAAATAGCGCGAATCTCCAAGACCCGTTCTTGACAATACGACTCCCGGCTATTAACTTTTGCCCTGTCCGTTCGACAACTTGGACGCCCGACTCGGTTAGACGACGCGGGCGCAAGGCGACGAACGGGCTTTCCATTTGTCGGAAGCTTGCAACACGCATTACACGGAGAGTTCAGACATCTCGCACCTCCTTAGAAACCTCGCACGTCGCGCGTTATTCCTGTCAAAGGGTTCTGCCGCCAACATTCTGCCGCCGCGCGCGCTCGACGTGTATCTCTCCGCGCTCGGCTCCGCAGACTACTATCTCGGGCGGGACATGCGCGCCCGCTGCCGCCCTTTTTTGACAGAGTATTTGAATCTCCCTCCCGGCTCTCAGCCATACGAGTTTTACGTCTCGCAGCTCTGCCGGAATTTCGTCAGGTGGTCAATCCCCCCGGCGCATCCTTACTGGACTAAGAGAACGATCAGGCACGAAATGGTCGGCGAGCAACATGTCCGTCGCTGCCTCGACGCGGGACGCGGGGTGATAGTCCTGTTCAGCCATTTCGGCCCGTGGCCTTTCGCCTCGCACGAATTCGAGCGGAGAGGGTTGCGCATTGCCCCTACTTACCCTCTGGGCTGGCCGCGCGAGGCGCGCACCGACATGGCCGACCGGATACAATTTCTGCGGGAGGCGCGGAGGGTCTTGGCGCAAAACGGCCTTGTCGGGTTGATGGGCGACGTGGGCGTGCTGGGGATGAGCGGCCTCGGCAGGATGGTCGAACTTCCCTTCCTCGGCGTCACTACTCCTTTCCCGCTGGGATGCACAACCTTAGCCACGCGAACGTCAGCCCCAATCGTGCCGGTTTTTTCTCTCCGTCACGCCGACGGGCGGCACGACATCGTCTGCACCGAGCCGATTGACCCACTACAATATGAAGGCATGGAGACGGAGCGGCCTGTGAGGATGCTGGAGAGCTACGCCACACGTCTGGAAGAGATGGTCAAGGCGCACCCGCACAACGCCTATAGTTATCTGGAGTTCGCGCCTCGCATCACGATCACTGAGACTTAACTTTGAACTCGCCACCCGATAAGAAGAGGCCGCGCGGTTGCTTTCCGCGCGGCCTCAGTGCTTGAGGGGTCAATGATCGTTCTCGCCGGTCGCGGGCTAAGACTTTTCGCCTTTGCCGTCGGAGGAAGCGCGTGCGGCGCGCTCGATCAAATTGAGCAGGGTTCGCACGGCGACGCCCGTCGGCCCCTTTGAGCGATACGGCTTGGCGTCGTCGCCCCACGCCGTCCCTGCGATGTCGAGATGCGCCCACGAAATGCCGTCGGCAAACTCTTTGATGAAAGCCGCCGCGGTGATCGTCCCCGCCTTGCGCCCGCCGACGTTCTTGATGTCCGCGATGTCCGACTTGATCTGGCGCGTATACTCTTTATCAAGCGGCAACTGCCAGAGCTTCTCCCCGACTTCCCTGCCCGACGCGATCACTTCGTCAATCAACGATTGATCCGTGCCGAGAATTCCCGTGTTGACATCGCCGAGCGCGATGGAGACTGCGCCCGTCAGCGTTGCCAGATCGACGATCTGCTTTGCGCCGAGTTTCCGTGCATAGGAGATGGCGTCGGCCAGAATCAGGCGGCCTTCGGCGTCGGTGTTGATGATTTCAATGGTCTTGCCCGACATGGCGCGTACCACGTCGCCCGGCTTGGTCGCCTTCCCCGAAGGCAAATTTTCCGTTGCGGGCACGACGCCCAAAAGCGGCATCGGCGGCTTCAACTGCGCCACCGCGCGCATCACGCCGAGCACCGTCGCGCCGCCCGTCATGTCGTACTTCATCAACTCCATGTTCTCGCCCGGCTTGATCGAGATGCCGCCCGAATCGAACGTCACGCCCTTGCCGACGAACGCGAGCAAGCCGTCGCCGCCGCCCACCATCGTGCCGCCGTTCGCGCCGCCGGTAAATCCTTCGGGCGTGTACTTCAAGATGATCAACGTGGGCGGCTCTTCCGAACCACGCGCCACGCTCAGGAGCGAACCCATCCCTTCGCCCTCCATGCGCTCGCGGTCCAGCACGTCAACCTCCAGACCGAACTCGCTCGCAATCGCGCGCGCGCGTTCGGCCATGATCGTCGGCGTCATGTACGCGCCGGGTTCGTTGGCAAGGTCGCGCGTGAAGTTGACGGATTCGCCGATAATGCGCCCGCGCTCCGCGCCGCGCCTGAGCGCATCCTCGCTCGCGCCCTGCGCGACGATGACAAGCCGCTCGATGGTGCGTTCCTCTTTCTCCGACGTGCGATATTTGTCCGGCTCGAACAGTGACATCAGGACGCCTTCGACGGCCACCGACGCGGAACGTTCCGCGTCGGCCTCCGCCCCGCGCGTGATCAACCCGACGGTCTTGACGCTACGCGCGCGCAACGCACGCGCCGCCGTCCCGGCCATCTGCGACACCTGCGCCGCCCCGTAACTCTCGCGCTCGCCGACGCCGACGAGCAGCAAACGCTTTGCCTTCAACTCGCTGCGCCCGTCGCCGAGATGCACATAGACGGTTTCGCCCTCTTTGCCCTTGAGTTCTTCCGCTTCTATGACAGACTTGATAAGGCCGCCCGTCGCCGCGTCCAACTCTTGCAGGAAACCCTCGTGCGCCTGCTCATCTTTGAAAACTGCCACGGCGAGAGCTTGCACGTCTGCATCGCCCACACGCCCGGTGCTCACTTGAATGTCCATATGAACTTTTATCTCCTGATTAACGATTGCGCTCTTTTAGTTGTGCCCGCGTCTCGCGGTCAACCGTCCGGCGCATCTCCGTTTCGCGCTTGTCATAAAGTTTCTTGCCGCGCGCCACGCCGATCTCAAACTTGACCCGACCCTTTTTCAGATAAACTCGTGTGACAACGAGCGTCATGCCCTTCGTCGTCGCCTCTTGTTCCAGTTTATCTATCTCACGTCGGTGTAACAAAAGTTTGCGCGTGCGAGTGGCTTCGTGATTGTCGCGGTTGCCGTAAGCATACGGCGAAATGTGCGCATTAAACAACCACGCCTCGCCGTCGCGCACGGCGACGTAAGATTCCTTCAACTGAATCTGACCGGCGCGGACGCTCTTCACTTCCGTGCCTTTGAAAACGACCCCCGCCTCGTAGGTGTTCAGAATATGATATTCGTGATACGCCGAGCGGTTCGTCAACAACACTTTTACTTCGTCTGCTTCTGCCATCTTCCAAACTTTCTCACGCGCCCCAACTCTCTCCGCGTTACAAACCCATGCCCGCCAACTCGCCGCGCAGAGGCCGCGCCATCAAATCGACGGCGGCGTCGCGCGCGCTTTTGCCCTCGTAGAGCACTGCATGAACCTGCTCCGTGATCGGCATCTCGATCTCGCGGCTCTCGGCCAGTAATTTCACCGCGCGCGTCGTGCGCACGCCCTCCGCGACTTCGCGCATCCCGCTCAAAATCTCTTCGAGCGAACGACCGCGACCCAACTCCTGCCCAACGTAACGATTGCGCGACAACGCGCCCGTACAGGTCAACACCAGATCGCCCATGCCCGCCAGCCCCGCCAGCGTCTCGACGCGCCCGCCCTCCGCCAACGCCAGCCGCGTGATCTCGGCCAGTCCACGCGTGATCAAAGCCGCGATGCTGTTCGTGCCTAAGCCCAGACCGGAAACCATGCCCGCCGCCAGTGCGATGACGTTCTTCACCGCGCCGCCGAGTTCCGTCCCGGCCAGATCGCCGTTTGTGTAGACGCGAAAATTCTCAAAACTCAAAGCCGCCTGCACGTCCAGCGTCGCGCGCGCGTCGTAACCTGCGGCGACGACGGCGGTCGGGTGTCCCAACGCCACCTCCTGCGCGAACGAAGGCCCCGACAGGCACACGAAGCGCGCGGCAAACTCTTTTCCCAACACTTCGCCCGCCACTTCCGACATGCGCTGTCCCGTCTCGATCTCGATGCCCTTCGTCGCGCTGACGAGCACGACTCCGGCGCGCAACTCGCCCTTCATACGCTCCAACAACTCGCGCGTCGCGTGCGAAGGCGCAGCCAGAATCACCATCGCCGCATCCCGCACGGCCTCGCCCAACTCGCCTGTCGCCCGCACGTCGCCGACAAGTTCGTGCCCTGCTAGATACACACCGTTTACGCGCCGCACGTTGATCCCGGAGACGACCTCCGCATTCCTCGACCACAACCTCACGGCATGACCCGCCCGCCCGGCCACCAGCCCCAGCGCCGTGCCCCAACCACCCGCACCGATGATCGCGATGTCAGACATAATTCAAACGAGAAAGCATGAACGCGGAACGATGAACGAAACCAAAGCCGGTAGTTGTTTTACTTCATCGTTCATCGTTCCTACTTCATCGTTCATCGTTCATCGTTCATCGTTCCTACTTCATCATTTCAGCTTGCTCTCCGTGCCGTTCAACAGCCTGCGGATGTTGGCGCGGTGCATGAAGATAATGAGCGCGCCGCCGACGGCGGCAACCGCCATGACGGGAGCGAGAATTGCCTCCGCGTTTCCTCCATCACGTACAAGCCAGATGAACAGGGGCATCGTCGCCGTCGCCGTGATCGAACCGAGCGAGACGTAGCGCGTCGCCCACACGACGATGAGAAATACCACGGCGGTGAGCGCGACCGCTGCGGGCGTCAAACACAGGAACACGCCGAGGCCGGTCGCTACGCCTTTGCCGCCGCGAAATTTCAACCAGACCGGGAAGACGTGCCCGGCGACGACGGCTATCGAAGCGATTGCCACATACCAGTTGACGCCAAAGTCGGGCGCGAGCAACCAGCGCGCGAGCAAGGCGACGAGCGCGCCCTTCGCGGCGTCGAGCACGAGCGTCAAAACTCCTGCGCCCCTGCCCGCGCGACGCGTCACGTTCGTCGCACCCGTCCCGCCCGAACCCGTCTCGCGCACGTCGCCGCCGCCCCTCGCGTACACGATCAAATATCCGAAAGGGATCGAGCCAATCAAATACGCGGCGACAATAGATAACGCAGGCAGCAACGTGACGATGACCCCGCGACAACGCAAAACATCGAACGACGAGCGAACGGCGACTATAGCAACCTGCCGGAAGGCGCGGCAAGTGTCCGGGAGTCCGTGCGCGGGGAGAAGAAAGTTAGTTTCAGATGAGGCGACGGCGCAGGAGGTCGAGCGCGGCCTGTGAGGCTCGCCAGCGTATGAGTTGGCGGTCGCCGGGGAGAAGCAGTTTGCGGTGCTCCGTGTGCGCGTCGTCGGAGAGCGCGATGTAGACGAGGCCGACGGGTTTGTCCTCCGTGCCTCCGCCCGGCCCTGCGATCCCCGTGACGCTGAGGCCGAAATCTGTGCCCGCGCGCTCGCGCACGCCCTCCGCCATCGCTTCGGCGACGGGCGCGCTCACCGCCCCGTACTCCGCGATCAAGTCAGACGGCACGCCGAGCAGACGCACCTTCGCATCGTTGGAATAACTGACGACGCCTTCCATGAAATAGGCGGACGACCCCGGCACTTCCGTCAGCCTCTCGGCGATGAGGCCGCCCGTGCAACTTTCCGCGACCGCGATGGTAAAGCCGTTGACGGCGAGACGCAGGCCGACGATCTCTTCCATCTGCTCGCCGCGAAAGGCAAAGATGGCGTCGCCGAGTCGCTCCTCGATTTGTCCTGCGAGTCCGTCGAGCAGCAGTTCCGCTTCCTGCTCCGACTTGCCCTGCGCGGTCAGGTGAATTTCGATCTCGCTGCGGTTGAAGAGGATCGTGGTCTGCGGATTTTTATACTGCGTATAGACCGGCGCGATGCGTTCGTCAACCGCCGACTCGCCCAACCCCGACACGCGCAACACGCGACGCGCGACGCGCACGTCGCCCGCCTTCGCCTTGAGTCGCTCGCTGATGTGCGTCTCGTACATCGGGCGCATCTCGCGCGGCGGGCCGGGCAGCAGGATGACCGCGCGGCCTTCGTGTTCGAGATACATGCCGGGAGCCGAGCCGTGCGGGTTCTCCAACACTTCCGCGCCTTCGATGATCATCGCCTGCCGCGTGTTGATCTCCGGCATCTTGCGTCCCCAGCGCATGAACTTCTCGCGCAACGCTTCGAGCACCTCTTCGTTCAGGACGAGACGCCGACTCATCGCCCGCGCGGCGATCTTGCGTGTGATGTCGTCTTCGGTCGGCCCCAGACCGCCCGTCGTGATGACGACGCGCGAACGGCGCAAAGCGTCTTTGATCGTCTCTTCGAGACGCGCGTCGTCGTCGCCGACGATGGTCTTGAGTTTAACTTCGATGCCGATGGCGTTTAGTTTCTCGGTCAGCCACAGGCTGTTAGTGTCCGCGCGATCCGGCGTCAACAGTTCGGAGCCGATGGCGATGATTTCAGCGGTGAGCATCAGTTTATAAAGTTACGTGTGACGGGCTTCTGCGAAGAATATCTCACGCAAAGGCGCGAAGGCACAAAGAAAGGCGTGAAGAAAACGTGTGCTACTTTATGCCTTCCTTAATCTCTTCCTTCGCGCCTTTACGCGAACTTTTTATAAAGACTTTAACTCTCGACCGCGCCAAAGATTTTCACCTCGCGTACCCACATCACGAACGGGCGACCGCGCGGCCCCTGTTGCGCGGGCTGGAGGATGCGGACGCGTGTGGTCGTGACGGGCGCGAACTCAAAGGCCGTGCGGTCGTAGTTGTTGCCGGGTTCGATGGTCGAGATCGTTTGCCACTCGCCGCTCGCGTCCGGTGTTTGCAGTTCGACGCGGCGCGAGGCGACGAAGCGGTCGCGGTCGAAGCCCCAGTAGATGTAGACGGCGGCGACGCGTGCGGGCGCGTCGAGTTGGAGTTCTATCCAGTGCGGTTGGTGCGTCTCGG
>Ga0307513_10000793_pt1 | contig 45951 bp, 42 predicted proteins | sample 15_EM_MG_FD_202174 | JGI IMG/M metagenome (GOLD analysis project Ga0307513, IMG submission 202174) | Populus trichocarpa ectomycorrhiza microbial communities from riparian zone in the Pacific Northwest, United States - 15_EM | ecosystem: Host-associated > Plants > Roots > Unclassified | place...
CTGATTTAGCAAGGTATTTTAACGAATCTCGGCTAGGCTGCCTCAAGTTGAGCAGCGAGGTGGCCGATGCAGGCGTCGCAGGAATTCCGCAAACAGCTGGAGGGCTACGGCCTGACCACGGCCGAGATCCTCTACCGCATGCCCGACCATCCCTCCCTGCTGCAGAGCTACCTCTGGCAGGACTACGACCTCTTCCCGGACTTCCCGGCGCTGAAGGGGTTCCTGGACTTCTGGACCCGCACCCTGGACGGACCGCTCTTCAAGGTGACAGTCGGCCATTGCCGGCTGATCAGGCCGGCCGAGCTGAAGGCCATCGGCGCCGAATTCCGCCTGCACTGAAGCGCCTCGACAATTCCGCAATCGCAGTGGCGTGATGGCGGCCGTGCTTCCGGAAAGCCCTCACGTGCGTACAGCCCTTGCCGTCCTGACCGCCGCCCTCATGCTCGCCGGCTGCCAGGGCAAGGCCCAGCGGCCCGCCTGCCCTGTCGGCAAGGTCTGCCTGGAATACGGCAATGAGGTCGAGCCGCTGACCCTCGACCCGCAGAAGGCCAACCTGCTCTCGGAATCGCGGCCGATCGGCGACCTGATGATGGGGCTCACCACCGAGACGCCCGAGGCCGATCCCATGCCGGGCATGGCCACCTCGTGGGAGACCAGCCCCGACGGCCTGACCTGGACCTTCCACCTGCGCGACGCGAAATGGTCGGACGGGGCGCCGGTGACCGCCGACGACTTTGTCTACACTTACCGCCGGATCCTGGCCCCGCAGACCGCCTCGATCTACGCCTACCTAGTCTACATCCTGAAGAACGGCGAGGCAGTGAACGCGGGCAGGACGCCAGGGACGGCATTGGGCGCCAAGGCGCTCGACCCCCACACCCTGGAACTGACGCTCGAGCATCCCGCGCCCTACCTGCCGCAGTTGCTGATGCACCAGAGCTTCTATCCAGTGCCCAGGCATGTGGTGGAGAAGCTGGGCGACGCCTGGGTGAAGCCCGGGAACTACGTCTCAAACGGGCCCTACAGGCTGGTGTCCTGGCGGCTGGGCGACAAGATGCAGCTGGTCAAGAACCCCTACTTCTTCGACGCCGCCCATGTCTGCGTCGACCGCATCAACTACTACCCGACCCCGGACGCGGTCTCGGCGGAGCGGCGGATCCAGCGCGGCGAGCTCGACGTCAACGCCAGCTTCCAGTCGAACCGCTACCAGCGCCTGCAGGAATCCATGCCGGGCTACGCCAGGACCCACGTCTCGCTGGCGACCTCCTACCTGGCGTTCAACACCCGCGACGTGAAGGCGCTGAAGGACAAGCGGGTGCGCCGCGCGCTCTCGGAGGCGGTCGACCGCGACTTCATCACCGCCAAGCTGATGCGGGCGGGCCAGATTCCGGCCTACAGCTTCGTGCCGCCCGGAACCGCCAACTCTGCGCCGGGCCCGAAGGTCGCCTGGGCCGGCATGCCGCTGGCCCAGCGCCAGATCGAGGCCAGGGCGCTGCTGGCCCAGGCCGGCTACACGTCCAAGCATCCGCTGAAGATCGAGATCAAGAGCTCCAACAATACCGACACCCTGCTCCTGATGGAGGCCGTGCAGGCCGACTGGCGGGCGATCGGCGTCGAGACGACGCTGCAGCAGAACGAGGGCGCGGTCGCCTTTGCGGCCTATCGCGAGCGCGACTTTCAGGTGGGTTTCATGTCCTGGTACGCCGACTTCAACGACCCGGTGACGTTCCTCGGCCTGCTGAAGTCGGATACCGGCGCGCAGAACTACGGCGACTACAAGAGCCCCGCCTATGACGCCCTGCTGGCTGCGGCCGACCGGGAACCGGACGCGGCCAGCCGCGCGCAGATCCTGGCCCGCGCCGAGCAGACCATGCTGGACGACGAGGGCATGGCCCCGGTGTTCTTCGTGGTGAACCGCGCGCTGGTGAACCCGCGGGTCACCGGCTGGGCCGACAATCCGCTGAACTTCCACCGGGCGCGGTGGCTGTGCGTGAAGTCGTAGTTCCCTCCCCAGATCGGGGAGGGAAGGCTCAATAGTAGCGGTACTCGTAGTGGCACTTCTTGTGCTTGGCGATCTCGTGGCCGGCGACGGCCCCGGCGCCGGCGCCGATCAGCGTGCCGCCCGTCTTGCCGCCGCCGCTGGAAACCGCGTTGCCGAGCAGGCCGCCGGCGACCGCGCCGATGACTGTGCCGCGGGTATTATGGGCGCTCGAGGTGGAGTGGCAGACCTTGACCCGATGGCGGCTCTTGGCGTCGGCGGCCATCGGAGCGGCAGCCACGGCAAGGGCCGAGCACACCAGGGTCGCAGTGGCGAGAAACTTGTTGCGCACGAGATGTCTCCTTCGGTGCAGCGGACACGCAGGGCTTTTAAACCCCGTCGCATGCTTGAGGTTGCATAGCCGACATAGACCTAACGTGAACGGCGCGGCCGGGAACCGAACCGCGGTCGACGGCTTTTCTGCGGCATCCGCCGGCCAGGAACCCCTCCCGCCGGCTCCTGGAGAAACGCCCATGTCCATTCTTGCCTGGATCGTCCTGGGCCTGATCGCCGGCTTCATCGCCAGCAAGCTTGTGAACCGCAGCGGCGGCAGCCTGGTCCTCGACCTGCTGCTCGGCGTGGTCGGCGCCTTCGTCGGCGGCTTCCTGTTCACCCGCTTCGGGTCCGCCGGGGTCACCGGCCTCAACCTCTATTCGATCCTCGTCGCCACCATCGGCGCCGTGGTCGTGCTGTTCATCTACCACGCGCTGTCGGGCCGCCGCGGCATCTAAGCCCGGCGCCTCAAGACCGAAACGGCAAAGCCCCGCTCTCGCGAGCGGGGCTTTCGCGGATATCCGCTAAGGGGCATGCGGCGGCTGGCCGGGCCGCCAGCTGGACGCGCGAGCTCTGGGCGCGGAGCTGGCCGCGGGGCGGATCATGAAGCAGCAGGTTGCAGGACGGGGCGGCCGTGCTGGCGGACCTGAACGGGTAGGATAAGGTCGCGACTCGCGGAGGAGAGACGACCATGGCCGACGACCCACCCGCGAACGAGACGTCGATCCAGAAGGCGTTGCGCCTGAAGAAGGCCGCCATCGCCGCCAAGCCGCAGCCGCCGCGAGGCGGCAAGTTCCAGCGCGAACAGGCCGCCGCCGCCCGTTCGTCCTCGAAGTCCAAGCCCTGGATGTCGCGCTAGGCGCGAACGGCGTTCCGGAAAGGTTGCATACCAGCTACTTCTAAGGTTCAGCTTTCCCTGGGACGGGAGAACCAATGGAAGCGTGGGGACGCCGTGGGCGAAAAGGCCTGCGATCGACACCGGGACGCCAGGTCCTGGCGGGGCTCGCTGTCGCCTGGCTGGCGGCGGGCGCACAGCCGGCCGTGGCCGCCGATCCGTTCGGCGCGCTCAGGGGGATGGCTGGCAGCCTGCCGGCCGGCCTGCCGTCAATGATCAAGCCGAAAACCGCGCCGGCGGGGCAAACCGGAGGTCAGCCTGGGGGCCCACCTGGCAATCCCGGCGCAATGTCCATGCAGTCTCCCACCGCCCAGGCGCCCCTGCACAGGCTGGGCACCGACGCGGTGGCGGTCGTCGAGACCGCGACGCCCGGCGCGCCGGTGCAGGCGATGGACTATGTCTTCGCGAAACAGACCATCAGCCTCGGGCCCAAGGGCCGGATCAGCATGAGCTACCTGTCCGGATGCCGGATGGAGACCATTCAGGGCGGTACGATCACGGTGGCGCTGACCGGCAGCAAGGTCGCCGGCGGCAAGCTGACGGACCGGGTGACGCCCGGCTGCCGGGCTGCGACGCCTGTTGTCCTGGCCTCGGCCTCGGAAGCCGGCGCGACGGTGAACCGGGTCACGCCTTTCACCGGCCAGAACTGGGACGAACGTGCGCTGAAGTCATCGGCGCCGGTGTTCAAATGGGACAGGGCCGTCGGCGCCACGACTCTGCGGGTGAAGGACATGGACAAGGACGGCGCGCCGGTCGTCTGGCAGACCGCCGTCAACAAGGACTGGGCCGCCTATCCCCCCGCCGGAACCAAGCTGACGGCGGGGATGCCCTACAGGGCCGAGGCGCTGGTCGGTGACAAGGTGGTCGCCGCCGGCCTCTTCTCCTTCGACCCGGCGCTCGACGTGGCGGACAGCGTGGCCAATCGTGTCGTCCCGCTCACTGCGCCTTAAGGACCTGGCCGGACGGATCGGACCGTGGCTGCAGCGGCGCCGTCGGCGGATCACCACGGCGGTGGCGCTGGCGCTGCTGACCGGCTTCGTGGCGACGCTGCCTACCGCCCGGGCCTTCGACCTTCGCGGGATCGATTTCCTGTTGCCGCTCCGCCACCAGCTCTTCGGACCGCTGTTCCCGCCGGCGAAGTCGGACGTGGTGATCGTGGCGGTGGACGAGCAGACCTTCAACAGCCCGCCCTTCGCCGGCACCCCCAAGGTCGCCTGGACGCCCTACCTCGGCTACGTCATCGACGCGGTGGACGCCGCCGGGCCCAAGGCGATCGGGCTCGATGTGATCTTCCCCACCTCGCTCGACCGGCCCGAACTCCTGCTGGGCTACGACCGCCCGTTCCTGCTGGCGCTGCGCCGCGCGGCGGATGAGAACCGGATCGTGATGGGCCAGGCGCGGCTGTCGGGCCAGAGCCTTGCGCCCTACCCCGGCCAGATCATGGCGGCGCGCGGCCAGGATAACCTGCGCCTGCTCAACCTGATGATGGACGACGACGACGTGGTCCGGCGCTACTGGCGCGCGTTCGCCAACCAGGAAGGCGGCGAGACGCCCTCGTTCGGCGTCGAGCTCGCCAAGCGTGCCGGCGCGCGCATGCCGAAGCACGACTTCATCATCAACTTCAACACGGGCGCGGGCGACGTGCCGGTCTACAGCCTGGTCGACCTCTACGCCTGCGCCGACGCCGGCGACGAGGGCTATTTCCGCCGCGCCTTCGCGGGCAAGGTGGTGCTGTTCGGCGAGGCGCTGGACGTGGGGGACCGGTTCCGCAGCTCCAAGCGGCTGGACTGGAAGGAGCAGGCCGACGCGCGCGCCGCGCCCGCCCGCTGCAAGGTCGCCGCCGACCCCGGCCGGTTCTCGGCGTCGATGAACCGCCTCTCGATGCCCGGGGTGATGATCCACGCCGCGGCGATCAACACGCTCACCAAGGACATCCCGCTGCACCAGATGGGCGCGGTGGCGACCTTCGCCGTGGTGGCGCTGGCGAGCCTCTTCCTGGCCTGGGCCTTCTTCCTGCTGGCCCCGGTGGCCGGGGCTGCGGTGGGGCTAGCGGCGATGGCCGCGAACGTCCTGGCCTCGGTCCTGGCTGTGCATGTGCAGACCGTACCGCCGACGCTGACCCTGCTGATCGCGGTCGTCCTCACCTACACGCTCGTCTACGCCTACCGCTTCGTCATCGAGGACCGCGAGAAGCGCTGGGTGCAGCACGCCTTCCGCCACTACCTGGCGCCGTCCCTGGTCGACCAGCTGATGGAGAACCCCGACGCCCTGAAGCTGGGCGGCGAGCGACGCTGGATGAGCGTGATGTTCACCGACATCGCCGGCTTCACCACCATCAGCGAGAGCCTGAAGGAGACGCCCGAGAAACTCGTCGAGCTGATGAACCGCTACCTGACCCTGATGTCCGAGGTCATCGCCGGGCACGACGGCTACATCGACAAGTTCATCGGGGACGCGGTGATGGCCGTCTGGGGCGCGCCGCTGGATGAGGCGGCGGCGGAGCGCAAGGCGGTGGACGCCGCGCTGGACTGCCAGGCGGCGCTGGCCGCCTTCAACCGCGATGTGGTCCGCGACTACCTGCCCACCGGCCGGCTGGGCACCCGGATCGGCATCGCCACCGGCTTCGCCATCGCCGGCAACATGGGTTCGGCCCAGCGGCTCAACTACACGCTCACCGGCGACATGGTGAACCTGGCCGCCCGGCTTGAAGGCGCCAACAAGGAGTACGGCACCTCGATCATGATCAGCGAGCTCACCGCCCAGGCGGTGGGCGAGGCCTATGTCCTGCGCCGGCTCGACCGGCTGATCGTCAAGGGCAAGACCGAGCCGATCGCGGTCTTCGAGGTGCTGGGCCGCCGCGGCGGGGTGGCCGAGGACGTGCTGGCCCGCGTGGCGGAATTCGAACAGGCGCTCGGGCTGCACGACGCGCGGGAGTTCGCCGCGGCCCGCGCGATCTTCCTGAAGCTGGCCTCGGTGGATCCGCCCTCGCGGGTGTATGCTGAGCGCTGTGAAGCTTATCTCGAGACGCCGCCTCCGCCCGCGTGGCTGGGGGAGTTCGCTCTGAAGACCAAGTGACGGGGGACAAGATGCGCGACCACATCGACCGACGCGGACTGATCGCCGGCGCAGCCGCTGGCGCGGCGCTCGTCGCGACGCCAGCGCTGGCGCAGTTGCCCAACATCGCCGGCATGACCGGGACCGACCTTGGCAACCTGGTGGGCCAGGTGGGCGACGTCCTGCAGGGCATGCAATTCAGCGAGGCCGACGAGATCGCCATGGGCGATGGCTACTACGAGCGCTTCATCGACCAGTCCGGCGGCCGGTATAATTCGCGCATCGACCAGGAGGCGCTGCGCAAGTTCGCCCAACCGGTAATCGCCACCAGCAAGCGCGCGGGCCTGCCCTGGCAGATCGAGCTGATCGACAACGACACGGTCAACGCCTGGGCGCTCCCCGGCGGCAAGATCGGCGTGCACAAGGGCCTGTTGCGCTACGTCGCCGGCCCCGAGGAACTGGCCGCGGTGATCAGCCACGAGGTCGGACACGCCGAGCTGAGCCACGGCGCCGCCCAGATCAAGAACAAGCGCTTCACCCAGGGGATGTCGAACATCGCCAAACAGCGGATCGTCGAGAAGGTCGGGCGCGGCAAGACCGGGGCGATCGGCGCGCTGGTCACCAACGAGTTCCTGACCGCCTTCGAAGGCCCGATCTTCGAGATGATCACCAGCGGCTATTCGCAGGACCTCGAATTCGCGGCCGACAACCACATCGTCGGCGTCTTCCACACCATCGGCTACGACACCGGGCGCTGCACGGCCTTCTACAACACCATGCTGCGGCTGATGCCGGCGGGCACCAAGGCCACCACCTCGCTCTACGCCACCCATCCGGGCACCAAGGAGCGCATCAAGCGGCTGGATACGGCTATCAAGAAGGACAAGTCGCCGATGGGCGCCAATGTCGGCCATCCTGGCTGGGCTGAGCTGAAGGCGTCCTTCCCGACCCGCACGCGGTTTCGGCTGACCTGAAGTCGTGCAGCGGCGCGCCGGGATGGTGCGGGGGCGCGACGACACGCTGGCTCTGCTCGATGGCGGAGCCGCGGGAATGCGGACCACGATGGCGCCCTGCTCATCCACCTGCACACCGGCGCCGCGCTCCTGCGCAAGCATCAGTGCGGATCCTTCGATCACCGCCGTGACACCCTTCGCGCGATAGGAAGCAAGCCTCAGAGACCTCGCAAGGTCGGGGTCTGTCGAGTGCGCGTACGTCCTGAAAAACGTACGCGCCCCGCCCACGACGCCCTGCCGCCGACTGCCTACACCGCTCGTAGCCGCCCGCACCGAGCGGCCCCTCGTTGCGATGAAGAAGGTGGCGCATGAGAAAGAACCATTCCTATCTGGCCTGGTTGGCCGCCGGGGCTGGCGCGATGGCGTTGGCCGGCTGCGGCGGCGGCAACGGATCAAGCAGTTCGTCGGCGCCCCCCGCGTCTGCGCCGACGTCCGCCCCCGCGCCGACGGCCAACGCGTTCACGAACACGGCGCTGGTTTCGAACACCGCCGCCGGCGTCGTCGACACCCTGCCCAGCAACACTGTCGCGGCGGGAGACGCCGGCGCCTTCACCGTCCCCCAGACCCTGAATCCGGCGTTGGATCCCGATCTCTCCCATGGCTGGGGCGTGGCCTTCGCGCCGGGCTCGCCGGTGTGGGTGAACGATCACGCGACCAACAAGTCGTCCCTCTATGACGGCGCCGGCAACCTGATTCCGTCCCAGCCCGCCGTCGTCATCCCTGCCGCCGCCAACGGCGCTGCAGCCGGCCCGACCGGGATCGTGGCCAACATCAATACGATGAACTGCCCGACCATCGACGCCGCCACCTGCACCCCCGGCGTCGGCTTCGCGACGGGCGCAGGCCCGGCCCTGTTCATCTTCGACGGAACCGGCGGGACCATCTCGGCGTGGTCGGCGGGCGCGACGGCGACCACCGAGTTCGACGGCAGCGCCCAGGGCGACGTCTTCACGGGCCTGGGCATCTATACCCAGCCCTCCAACGCGACCTTCCTGCTGGCGGCCGACTTCGCCCACGGCGTCGTGGATGTGTTCGACTCCAACTTCAAACTGAACACCACGGCCTTCCCCGGCGGCTTCACCGATCCGAACCTGCCCGCGGGCTATGCACCGTTCGGCGTGCAGACGATCGGCAACCTGATCTACGTGTCCTACGCCAAGCAGCCGCCGGGCCCAGGCCCGGAAGTCGACGGGGCGGGCCTCGGCCTCGTGGACGTCTTCGATGGAACCGGCACGCTGGTAAAGCAGCTGGTCCCCGTCGGCGGCGTGCTCAACGCGCCGTGGGGCATGGCCGTGGCGCCGGCGGGCTTCGGACCGTTCGGCGGCGACCTCCTGGTCGGCAACTTCGGCGACGGCCGGATCAACGTGTTCGACCCGAACACCGGTCAGATGCTGGGTACGCTTACCGACGGCCTCACCAGCACGCCCGTCCATATCCCGGGCCTGTGGGGCATCGCGTTCGGCAACGGTGCGCTCAACCAGCCGGACACCACGCTCTACTACGCCGCGGCGCCGGACATGAAGACCCAGGGCATCTACGGATCCATCGCCGCTGCTGCTGCAGCGTCGTCGACGTCCGCTACGCCCACCACGCCGGTGGGCGGCTACTAGGCCCCAGGTGCCGGTCTTCTCGTTTCCGATCCAGGGCCACCCCGCGCCCTGGCGCCAGAAGCGTGGGGCGGGCCCGCCCCACGCCGGCTGGGTCTGGCCGCTCGGCGTTCTCGTGGCGGCGCTGGCGCTCAGCGCGAACGCCGCCTGCGCCCAGGTGTTTGAAGTGTCGGACGGCGCGCTTCGGCGCGTCGACGTTGCGCCGCGGCCGGCCCGGCCCGCGGCCCGGCCCATTGCGGTCGAGGTGAAGGCGGCGGCCGCCCGCTATGGTCTGGCGCCGGAACTGCTCGACGCCGTCGCGCGACAGGAGTCGGGCTATCGGGCGGGCGCCGTCTCCCAGGCGGGCGCGGTGGGCGTGATGCAGCTGATGCCGGCCACGGCGCGGAACCTGGGCGTAGATCCCCGCAACCCTATCGAGAACCTCAACGGCGGGGCCGCCTATCTCAAGGCCCAGCTGGTCCGGTTCGACGGCCGCATCGACCTGGCGCTCGCCGCCTACAACGCCGGCCCCGAGGCCGTGCTGCGGCACGCTGGCGTGCCGCCCTATCGCGAAACCAGGGCCTATGTCGTGGCCACCCTCCGGCGTCTGGCCGAAGCGAGCCGCGAAGCGCCTTCCACCCTCCAACCCGCGGGTCAGCCATGAAACGCCTCCGCTCCATCTGCCTGTCCACGCTCCTGGCCACCGGCCTTCCGGCCGCCGCCGCCCGCGCGGCGACGCCGGCCGGGGCCGCACCCATCCTCGGCGCCGTGACCTGGATCCAGGACACCCTGCTGGGCGAGGTCGCCGGCGGCGTGGCGGTCATGGCCGTCGCAGTGGTCGGTTTCCTGATGCTGACAGGCCGCATCAACTGGCGCTATGGGGCCACGGTCATCCTCGGCTGCTTCGTCCTGTTCGGCGCCGCCACCATCGTCGGCGGCATCCGCTCGGTGGCGGGTTGAGTCATGGCCGAGCTCTCCCGCGTCCCGATCTTCCGCGCCCTCACGCAGCCGCAGATGTTCGCCGGCGTCACCTATAGCTTCTTCATCATCAACGGCGTCGTCACCACTGAGACCTTCCTGATCACGCGGTCCTTCTGGGCGTTCGGCGTGGCCTTGGCGGCGCATGCGGTCGGCTATCTCGCCTGCCTGCGCGAGCCCCGCATCTTCGACCTCTGGCTGGTCCGGGTCAGCCGGTGCCCGCGCAATCGCGAGTGGCGGCGCTTCCGCTGCAATACCTACCATCCGTGAGGGCGTCATGCGGCGAACCCGCGAGGCGAAGGCCGGAGACCGCCTGCCGTACAGCCAGGCTTATGACGAGCACACGCTGATCCTGCGGGACGGCGCTCTCATGCAGTGCCTGCACCTGGAAGGCTTCGCGTTCGAGACCGCGGAGACCGACGACCTGAACCACCGCCAGCAGATGCGCGATGCGGCGCTGAAGGCAGTCGCCGGGTCGCGCTTCGTTATCCACCACCTGATCCTCCGCCGCAGGGTCGCGGTGGATCTGTCGGCCGACTACGCCGATCCGGTCTGCGCCGAGATCGACCGGCGCTGGCGGGCGCGGATCGAAGCCCGGCGGCTGTTCGTCAACAGCCTGTTCGTCAGCCTCATCCGGCGTCCGCCGAAGGGCAAGGCCGGCTGGGCCGAGCGCGTCGGCGGGCTGTTCTCGCGTGGCCTCGGCCCGGCCGAGCGGGAGGCCGCCCTGGCGCGCGAGGTCCGTGAGCTGGATGCGGCGCGCGAGGCGTTGCAGGCGGGGCTGGCGAGCTACGCCCCGCGCCTGCTGTCCGGGTACGACACGCCGCACGGGCGCTGCTCGGAGCCGCTCGAGATGCTTTCGGCGCTCTACAACGGCGAACTTCGGCCCGTCCTGGCGCCGGCCGGCGACCTGGGGCGACACATTCCCTACAAGCGCACCAGCTTCGGCGCCGAAGCGCTGGAGCAGAAGGGGGCCGGCGCGGACAAGAGCTTCGCCGCCATCCTCTCCGTGAAGGAATACCCGCCTCACGCCCAGCCCGGCATGACCGACGCCCTGCTGCGGCTGCCCTATGAGATGGCGCTCTCGGAGAGCTTCGCCTTCGTCGACCGGCAGATCGGCGTCGAGCGGGTCGACCTGGCGCTTCGCCGGTTCCGCGCCGCAGACGACGACGCGCAAAGCCTCAAGCGCGGCCTGGTCGAGGCGAAGGACGACCTGTCCTCGGGTCGCTCGGCCATGGGCGAGCACAGCTTCGGCCTCTTGGTGCGCGCGCCCACGCTGGTGGAGCTGGACCGGGCGGCGGCGGACTGCGCCTCGGCGCTGGCCGACCTGGGCGCGGTGCCGGTCCGCGAGACCCTGACCCTGGAACCCGCGTTCTGGGCGCAGTTCCCGGGCAACGAAGCCTATGCGGCGCGCCGGGCGCTGATCTCCACGGGCGCCTTCGCGGGTTTCGCCAGCCTGCACGGTTTCCCTATCGGCCAGGCGGACGGCAACCATTGGGGCCAGGCGGTCACCGTCTTCGAGACGACCTCGGCGACGCCCTATTTCTTCAACTTCCACCGTGGCGACCTGGGCAACTTCACCATCATCGGCCCCTCGGGCTCGGGTAAGACGGTGGTGCTGAATTTCCTGGCGGCGCAGGCGGCGCGGTTCGCGCCGCGCACGGTGTTCTTCGACAAGGACCGCGGCGCCGAAATCTTCCTGCGCGCGATCGGCGGCCACTACGCGGTGCTGCGACCGGGGGAGTTCACCGGCTTCAATCCTCTGCAAAACGAGGGGACGCCTGGGGACCGGGCGTTCCTGCGCGCGCTCATCGCCCGCCTGGCGTGCAAGCCGGGCGAGCGGCCCTCGTCGGAGGAGGAAGCGACCATCGCGGCAGCGGTGACCGCCAACTACGAGCAGGAGCCGAGCTTCCGCCGCTTGCGGTATTTCATCGAGCTGGTGGCCGGATCGCGGCGACCGCAGGAGGGCGATCTCGCCTCGCGCCTGGCGCCCTGGGTCGGCAAGGGCGAGCATGCCTGGCTGTTCGACAACCCGGTCGACCGCCTCGACGCCTCCACCCGCACGCTCGGTTTCGACATGACCGCGCTGCTGGAAGACCCGGTCCTGCGCACGCCGGCGATGATGTACCTGTTCCACCGGGTCGAGCAGCGGCTCGACGGCGAGCCGACCGTGATCCTGATCGACGAGGGCTGGAAGGCCCTGGACGACGAGGTCTTCGCTGCGCGCATCCGCGACTGGATGAAGACCCTGCGCAAGCGCAACGCCATCCTCGGCTTCGGCACCCAGTCCGCCCGCGACGCGCTCGACAGCCGCATCGCCTCGGCGATCATCGAGCAGGCGGCGACGCAGATCTTCATGCCGAACCCGCGGGCGCAGCCCGAGGACTACTGCACAGGCTTCGGCCTGACCCAACACGAACTGGAGCTTGTTCGCGCTCTGCCGCCCCAGGCGCACGGCTTCCTGGTCAAGCACGGCAACCACAGCGTGGTGGCGCGGCTGGACCTCGCCGCCATGCCCGACCTCCTGGTGGCCCTGTCGGGGCGCGAGTCCTCGGTGCGGCGGCTGGACGAACTGCGCGCGCGTTTCGGCGAGCGGCCCGCCGCCTGGTGGCCGCATCTCATCGGCTCCCCCTGGCCCGGGCCGGAGGCGGACGAAGCCGACCCCACGCCGCGCCTGAGAGTCGTGCCATGAGCGTCGCCGCCTGTCCCGGCTTCGATGGCCAGACCCTGGGGGACCAGGCGCTCGGCGTCGCCCACGCACTCTCCTCGGTGGACTGCCGCGTTGGGCTGGTCGTGACGTCGAGCTATGGCCGCCTGTTTGGCCAGGACGGCGTGTTCGGCGCGGTGCTCACCGTGCTCCTGACCCTCTACGTCGGCTTCGTCGCCCTCGGCCTGATGACCGGGCGCACGCGGCTGACCCTTGCCGGCATTGCGCCCAAGATGATGGCCATCGGCCTCGTGCTCACCTTCGCCACGTCCTGGCCTGCCTACCACGCGGTCGTCTACAGCCTGCTGGTCGACGGCCCGGAGCAGATCGCGACCGCCCTGGCCGGCGGGAGCGGGGACTCCGCCGGCTTCGCCGTGCGACTGGACGAGCTGCTCGACCGCTTCGCCGACCTGACCAAGGCCTTGGGCGACCATGCGCCAGGCGCTTCGAAGGCGCTGGGACCCCTGGCGGGTCCGCAGATGGCCTCCTCGCTGGTGTGGATCAGCGGCATGCTGATCCTCCTCGGCTCCGCCGGCGCCCTGTTGCTGACCCGGATCGTCCTGGCGCTGCTGCTGGCGATCGGTCCGGTGTTCGTGGTGCTGGCCCTGTTCCGCCAGACGCGCGGCCTGTTCGAGGCTTGGCTGCGCACGGCGGTTCTCTTCGCACTCGCCCCGAGCCTGACGGTCGTGGTCGGCTCGGCGGCCGTCGCGGTGCTGGACCCGTTGATCGGCGCCATCGCCGATGACCCGGCCGCCGCCGTCGACGACCTGCGGCCGATCCTCGAGCTCTTCATGGGCTCGGTCGTCTACGTCGGCCTGGTCGCCATGCTGATGTGGACGTCCGCCAGCCTGGTCCGAGGCTGGCGTCTTGGCGGCGGTGGGGCGAAGGCGGGCGACCAAGCCTCCGCCGCGGCGCCGGCGCTGTCCAGCTTGTCGATGACGTCGCCTGCGAGCATCGCCGCCTTCGCGGCCTCGCCCGCCGGCTCTGCTGACCCGCGAGTGGGCCAGATGGTCGCCTCTCTCACCCGGGACGACGCGTCCGTTTCGGTTCGCGTCGAACAGGCGGCGGCGGTCGGACGCTCCGATCCCGGCTCGGGCGCCGGCGCGGTCGCGAGCGGCCCTCGCCGCGCCGAGGGCCTGGGCCAGGGCTTCCGGCCGGCTGCGCGACCCGCCCGCCTTTCCGGAGCTGTCCGATGATCACCCGACCCCAGTTCGTCGCCCTGCTGCTGGCGACCGCGATTCCACAGGTTGCGCTGGCCGTCGGCGATCCGCGCATCCGCCAGACGGCCTACGATCCCCAGAAGGTGACGACCGTCCAAGGCTGCGTCGGTTTCCAGACCACCGTGACCTTCGCGCCTGGAGAGCGGATCGAGAATGTCGCCCTCGGGGACGCCGGGCTCTGGGAAGCGACCCCGAACAAGCGGTCGGACCTGCTGTTCCTGAAGCCCGCGGTGCGCCACGGGCGCACGAACATGATGGTGGTGACCGACCGCCGCCACTATGCGTTCGACCTGACGGCCGAGGACGACGCGGCGTGTCGCGCCGGGCGGCTGACCTACGAACTGCACTTCGCCTACCGGCCGGATCCGGCGCCCGCCACACCCGAAGCCGCCGCACCGCCGCTTCTGCAACCGCCACCGCTTCCCGCCGACGCCGAGCTGCCGGCGCCGGCCAGCCGCAACACCGCCTACACCTACACCGGAACGGCCGCCAACGTGCCGGCGCGGGTCTTCGACGACGGCCACGCCACCTATCTGCGCTGGGCCGACGGCGCCGCCGCACCGGCCATCTACGCCTTGGGGCCCGACAAGACCGAGACGCTGGTCAACTTCGCCGTCAAGGGCGACTACGTGGTGGTCGACGATGTGGCGCCTGCCTACGTGCTCCGTCGCGGCGCGGCCGTGGCCGTGCTTTACAACGACGCCTATCAGCAGCCGAAGCTGGACGCCGACGCTCCCCGGCCGCGGGCGGCGCAGCGGTCCGTGCTCGCGCGCCTGTTCAATCCCGACACCAAGCCGGCGGCCAACCCATGATCAACGCCGGCCCCTATGCCCAGCGTGCGCCACATCTGCACGCCGTCTCAGACGAATTAGACCTGGCCGACATCCGCTCCGCGCCCGAAGTGGGCCGCGCGCCCAGCGCCGTCGAAGGGCTGGGGCTGGCCGTCGGCCTGATCGGCGCCGCGGCCCTGGGCGTCGCGACGATTCTCGGCCTGGCGCACCAACGGCCGGCGGCGGCGGCGAAGCCGCCGCCCGCGGTCCGCTCAGCCGCGCCGGCCGCCCCACGGCTGGCCGGCGTCAGCGCAGGCGCCCAGCTGCCGGGGCCGGCGCGGCCGACGTCTGCCGCCCCGTCGCCGATCCTGGTGGTCGATAGCAGCGCGCCGCCACCGGCAGCCGTCGCCCCGGCTCCGAGCGGGACCCGGCCGCCCGCAGCCGCCGCGCCGTCAAAGGGGGCCCTCGGCTCGCAGAACGAGCAGTTCACCACGCGGGTGGGCGAAGAGGCCGTGCCGACCAGCCACGTGCAACGGCTCGACCATCCCGACCAGGTCATAGCCCAGGGCGCAGTTATTCCTGCGGTCCTGGAAACCGGGCTCAATTCCGACCTGCCCGGCTATGCGAGGGCCCTGGTCAGTCGCGACGTGCGCGCGTTCGACGGCTCGCACGTTCTGATCCCCCTCGGTTCGCGGCTGGTCGGCCAGTACAAGAGCGGGCTGGAGACCGGTCAGGATCGGATGCTGATCGTCTGGACCCGCTTGCTACGCCCGGACGGGGTGACGATCCAGCTCGGCTCGCCGACGACCGACGACCTCGGCCGGGCCGGACTCTCGGGCAAGGTCGACCGCCACCTGCTGGAGCGCTACGGCTCGGCGGTCCTGCTTTCGGTGGTGGGAAGCCTGGCCAGCGTCGGCGGTTCGAGCAACGCCGTGGTGATCGGCGCCGCCGGCCAGGGAGCCTCGGCCGCGGGCATCGCCCTGCAGAACGACGGCAAGATCTCGCCGACCGTCCGCGTGGCGCCCGGCGCTCCTATCCAGGTGTTCGTCGCCCGCGACCTCGACTTCGCGGAAGACGCGCCATGAACGGGAGCGTCGCCACGTCCATGGAGGATCACGCTCCGGGCGGCGTCTACCTCCGGACCTATCTGCGGCCGTTCGCCAGGTTCCTCGACCAGCCCGACGTCACGGAGGTGATGGTCAACCGGCCCGGCGAGGTCTGGGTGGAGCGGGTAGGACAGGCGGCGATGCGCCGGATCGAAGCGCCAGACGTGGACGAGGTCCTGCTCGGACGGCTGGCCGCCCAGATCGCGCGGACGACCCACCAAGGCGTCAACCGGGAAAGCCCGTTGCTCGCGGCGGTGCTGGCCGGCGGCGAGCGGGTGCAGATGATCGGTCCCCCGGCGACGCGGGCCGGATGGGTGCTGTCGATCCGGCGCCACCTGATCATCGATCGGCCGCTCGAAGCCTACGATCACCCGCTGCCCCCGAAGGCGGCGGCCTCGCTGGACCCGGCGGCCGAGGCGGAGCGCATGCGGCGCGAACCCATCGCCTTCCTGCGCGACGCCGTGCGCGCCCGCAAGACGGTGCTGATCTCGGGCGGCACCTCGTCGGGCAAGACCACCTTCCTCAACGCCCTACTGAAGGCCGCGCCGGCGGGTGAGCGGATCATCACTGTCGAGGACACGCCGGAGATCGCCGTCTCCCAGCCCAACGCTGTGGGCCTGGTGGCGGTGAAGGGCGACCTTGGGGAGGCGAAGGTCACCGTGGAGGACCTTCTGCACGCCTCGCTGCGGCTGCGGCCCGATCGCATCATCGTGGGGGAAATCCGCGGGCGAGAGACGGCCACGTTCCTGCGGGCGATCAACACGGGCCATCCCGGCTCGTTCACCACCGTGCATGCGAATTCCCCCGAAGGCGCGTTGGAACAGATCGCCCTGATGGTCATGCAGTCGGGCCTGACGCTCTCGCGCAGCGAGACCATGGCCTATGCGCGATCCCTGATCGACGTGGTGGTCCAGCTTGGACGGATCGGCGGCGAGCGCCGTATTGTCGATATCCGCACGCACGCCTTTGACCCGAACGAAGCGGATCCAGCCTCCGCATTTTCCGCGTCGCCCGCGAGCCGCTAGGTCGCGCCGGGTTCGCCGACTGAGGACGGTGAGCGCCGGCGTTTCAGTTCGGAAGCGAAACGCTACGCCTGAGACACAAGCCGCCGCACTCTGGCCGCGCCCGCGATCGACCATTTGAACGCGAAGGGTGGGCAGCCCAAAGCGAACCGCGTCGTGTGGAGGCAGTATGTTTGAAAACGAAGATCCACCCCGCTCCCTGCAACCGGACTATGACGCGTGGAGAAGCTCCCTGCTCGAGATATGCGGGCGGTACAATCCTGTAGGTATCGAAGCCAGATCCTTTGCGGGGTGGGCGCACCCCATCGCCGCGTGCGGCTTTGTTGGGATAGACCTCAGCTGCAACGCTGAGCAGATCGAGCGGACGTTCCTGGACACCCGGCTCGACGGCCGGGAGCACTATTATGCGCTGCTTCAGGTCGCCGGCCACTCGACCATGAGCCAGAACGACCAGACGGTGCGGCTCGCCCTGGGTGATCTGGCGATCGTCGATGCGGCCCGGCCGGTGAAGTATTTTGTCCACTCCGATAACGCCCGATGGCTATCGCTGGATCTGCCGCGCCGGTCACTGACGTCTCATCTCGGTTTCGAGCCGCTGGGGGGAATTAGCGGGGGCGCCGGAACGCCCGCCGGGCGGTTGCTGCATCACATCGTTCAGGATGCGCTCGACGGTTATCAGCTCTCGTCGCCGCAGGCCGAGTCCTACATGCAGCTGGCCGTCTACGATCTGCTCGGAGCGCTCTTTGCGCCGTCCGATCCCGCGCACGGCTCGCGCTCTACGGACAAATTGTTCGCGCGGATCTGCGGGGTCATGAGGGAGCGCTTCGCGGATCCGGATTTCGGGCCGTTCGACGTGGCCGTCGAGACGGGGATTTCCCTGCGCTATGTCCAGAAGCTGTTTACGGAGCGCGGCACGACCTGCACGCAGTTCCTGTATTCGCTCCGGTTGGATCGCGCCGCGCAGCTGCTGCGTCGCCGCACGCGTCTTGGGAAAGCCCAGCCGCTCAGCGAGATCGCCTATGCGTGCGGCTACAGCGACTACACCCATTTCGCGCGTAACTTCCGTCGTCGGTTCGGGTGCACGCCCGGCGCACTGGCCGCCGGGGAAGCCCAGGGCGCAGCCGACGCGGCGCCCTGGGGCGACGCCGCCTAGTAGGCTCCGCAAGAAAGCCCTGGCCGCCAGGGCGTGCGCGCCCGTACCGCCGATCGTGCGCAGTCGGCTCAAGACGACCGGCCCTGCGAATTCCAAGCTGATGACTGTGTTCGGAGGCAGGAGGCGCGACGTGTCGGCGACATCGAAGTTGAATGCCGCAACGCCCCGGCCCGTTGATGGCGGGGCGCCGGCGGCCGGCGCCTGCGAGCGCCTGCTCGCCGACATCCGGGACTGGGCGCCCGAGATCACGGCGCGTGCAGCCGTGATCGAAGCCGGACGCCGCATCCCGCCCGATCTCGTAGAAGCGCTGAAGGCGATCGGCGTCTTTCGTCTGTTCGTGCCCAAGAGCCGCGGCGGGCTGGAGTTCGATGCGCCGTCGGCGCTGAAGGTCTTCGGGGCGCTTGCCCGACTCGAGGGTTCGGTCGGCTGGACGGTGATGATCGGCAATGCGGGCCACCTGCTGACATCCTTGCTGCCGCCGGAGACCCACGACCAGGTCTACCGGAACGGCCCGGACATGATCGTAGCCGGTTCACTTGTCCCGGCGGGCGCCGCGGAGGCCACGCCCGACGGCTTCCGGGTCACCGGGCGGTGGCCGTTCGCCAGCGGCTGCCTGCATTCCGGCTGGCTCCTGGGGCTCTGCGTCATGACTGAGCGCGGCAAGCCCGTCACCGGACCGGCCGGAGCGGGAGGGCCGCCTCGGATCCGCGGCTTCTTCATGCCGGCGCGCGACTGGAAGATCGAAGACACCTGGCGCGCCGTCGGGCTCAAGGGCGCCGGGAGCCATCACATCACACTCAGGGAGGCGCTGGTTCCCGCGGCCAACTTCTTCGATTTCCCGGCCGGCGCGCCGTGCCTGCCCGGCCCCCTCTATCAAGCTGTGCACCAGCTCCTGCCGCTGCTGCATGGCCCAGTCACCGTCGGCATGGCCGAGGGCGCATTGGACGACCTTGTGGCGCTCGCCAATAGCGGCCGCCAGCCGTCGCGAGCGGCTCTGCCAATGCGGGATTCGGAGGTGTTCCAAGGCGAACTCGGCCGCCTCGACGCCGACCTGAAGGCCGCGCAGGCGCTTCTGCAGGTCCAGGCCGACAACCATTGGCGCCACGCCCTGGCCGGAACCCTGAACGATGAGGCGAAGGTGACGCAGCACACACAGACCGCGGCATGGCTCGCCGCCACAAGCGTCCATGTCGCCGATGCATGCTTCTCCCTTGGCGGCGGCGTCGCGCTCTATGAGAGCTCGCCGCTGCAGCGGCGGATGCGGGACCTCCACGCCGCCGCGCAACACGCCGCATCGCAGCAACGGAACTACGCTGGCGCGGGCAAGCTGTTGCTCGACAGTGCCCGGAGCTTCGCCGGCTAGTCTCTGCGGTCGGAATGCCGGGAGTTCCCGACTTCCGAAAATATGTATGAAAACAATTATATATGGCCGGCGGAGCGGGCAGGATTCGAAGTGATGGTACCTGCCCATTTTAGAAAGCTCGGAAAAGGCGGGATAATTCCGGGTGAGTCCGCACCAGAGAATGTAAATTTCCACAATTAATACAATGCCTTGACTGCCTTCACTCCGGCGCACTTTCGGCCCCCGAGGTTGTCGGATTTTCAGAAACCTAGATACCATCTAGGTTTTGTGCTATCAGGCTTTATGGCCACCGTCTTCCAAAGTCACCGGCGGTACCGGGTCGCCGTGAACTCTAATGACCACCCGCCCCCACACGTTCATGCGTTTGGGAAAGGCTGCGAGGCCAGGTTCAAGCTCAACTGCCCTGATGGACCGGTCGAGCTATGGGACTATGTCGGTGACTGGACGTTGACGCACCTGAACGAGCTCGGGGACGAGATCGCCACTGAGCTCGATGACTGCTGCAAAATTTGGAGTGAAATCCATGGCTGAGTTCAAGCAATTGGATATCGCCGCCTTCAAGCTGGCGGCGAAGCGAGGGAGGCGGGCTTACAACACGCCGCGAGCCATCTCTGCTCGTTTCGATCGGCGAACCCAAAAGGTGGTGATCAAACTCAACACCGGGATCGATTTTGCATTCGATCCGAGGCTCGCCCCGGGACTGGGCGATGCGGCCCTGGACGACTTGGTAGGCGTCTCGGTGGAGGGCGTGGGGAGCACGCTACATTTTCCGCGCCTCGACGCAGACTTCACGGTCTCGCGTCTATTGGAAGGGTTCCTCGGCCCGATGGATTGGACGAAGCGGGAGGCTCGGGCGCTTGCATCGAGAGAGAACGGCAAACGGGGCGGCCGGCCCAAACGTGAGGCCGTCTTAGCGACTTAGCGCGGTGCCTCACACGGCTCTCGTTTACCACGTAGCAGAGGTGATTGTGGCGCGGCATCACACGCAATCGGCGGCTCAGTTCCACGAGCTCCCGGCCCATTGATCCCATGGCGGCGGCAAAACTGACTTGGTGATCCCGGATGGCATCCCTCCCTGGCGGGCTGTCCTGTTCGACGGTCACAGCTTGAGCTTCGCCAAGGTCGTGGAAACGATGTTCGAGCGCGCCATCAAGCCGTCGTGCGGCGCTATTGCGGCTGAGCTGGAGAAGACGCCTCGCGGACACGACGATCCATCCATGGCCTTCAGGGTCCGCGCCTCGGCCACTGCCTTCCGTGCTTCCCCAAGCTTGATCGCTGGAAACGGCCCCAGGCCCATCATGCGGGCCTTGCCGTGCATCATGTAGCGATAGATCCAACTCTTCGTAGGGCGCTCGTCCGGCTCGGACCTGCGACCATCGATGATCAGGTAGAGCCCGCCGCCGTCATGGAGAGACCGGATCCCGAGGCAGGATTTCTTCGCGGCATATTCGATGCCGACCTGGGACAATCTGTTGATCTGGCGAGGCACCCTATACAACCTCCTATACGAATTGGGGGCCGGTTGCGGGCGTTTCCGAGCAATCAGCAGCGTCCGTGAGCGAACGCTGGATTCACAATAACACAAATAGAATCAGCGGTCTAATGGGCCCCGGCGGGCCTTAGCGAACGTCGCAGAACGACGTTATGGCGGAGAGGGTGGGATTCGAACCCACGATACCCTTTCGAGTACGCCGCATTTCGAGTGCGGTACTTTCAACCACTCAGCCACCTCTCCAGAGCCGGCGCAGGTCCCGTTTGCGGGGGCCTACTGAGCGAGCGGCGGAACCTACTCATCCGACCCGGCGGACGCAAGCGCCCGTTCGACGCGGGTCTCGGCGCGGGCCGAAAGCCTTGCGAAGGCCGCTCGCGACGGGGAAGGTGGAGACCGCCATCCCTTGCGGCGGACAACGACCAATTTCATGAGCGGGGCGGACCCGCCGGACCCGATTTGGAAACGCCATGGCCGACGAGATGATTTCGTTCGGCGCCAAGCTGCGCCAGCACGCCGAGCGCCAGCCCGACGCCCCCGCCGTCACCTGCAACGGTGAGACGATTACCTATGGCGAGCTCAACCGGCGCAGCAACCGCATCGCCCGGGGGCTGCAGGCGCTGGGGGTGAAACAGGGCGACCTGGTCACCGTGGGCCTGCCCAACAGCGTGGGCTTCGTGGAGGCCTGCCACGCCATCTGGAAGCTGGGCGCGACGCCGCAGCCGGTGTCGTTCCGCCTGCCCAAGGGCGAACTGCAAGTGATCATTGCGCTGGCCAAGGCGCCGCTGGTCATCGCCGAGTTCAGCCACGAAGTGGACCGGCCGGTGATGACCGTCGCCCGGATCGCGGCGCTTTGCGATGACGACAGCGACCTGCCCGACGCGATCCCGTCGATCTCGAAAGCGCCCACGAGCGGGGGCTCCACGGGGCGGCCGAAGCTGATCCTGTCGGGCCAGCCCGGGATGACCCTTGAGGAGACGCCCGAGGTCGGCGCCTACCGGTTGAAGCCCGGCGGCATCGTCGTCCTGCCGGCGCCGCTCTACCACAATGCGCCCTTCACCATGATGATGAACGGCACGGCGCTGGGCGCCCACATCATCCTGACGCCGCGGTTCGATCCGGAAGGGACGCTCGCCATGGTGCAGAAGCACAGGGCCACCTGGCTCTACCTGGTGCCGACCATGATGACCCGCCTCTGGCGGCTGCCCGACGAGGTGCGCGGCAAGTATGACCTCTCCAGCGTCGAGACGCTCTGGCACATGGCCGCGCCCTGCCCGCCCTGGCTGAAAGAGGCCTTCATCCACTGGATCGCCCCCGGCGAGGTGATGGAGCTCTACGCCGGGACCGAGGCGCAGGCCGTGACTATCATCACCGGCTCGGAATGGCTGACGCATCGGGGATCGGTGGGCCAGGTGTCGGTCGGCGAGATGAAGGTGTTCGGCGAGGACGGCGCCGAGCTGCCGGCGGGCGAGGTGGGCGAGATCTTCATGCGCCGGTCGCAGGACACGCCCGCCACCTACAGGTATCTGGGCGCGACGCCGAAGGTGATCGAGGGCGGCTGGGAGAGCCTGGGCGACATCGGCTGGTTCGACCCCGATGGCTACCTGTTCCTGGCCGACCGGCGCACCGACATGATCCTGGTGGGCGGCTCCAACGTCTATCCGGCGGAGATCGAGGCGGCGCTGGAGGAACACCCCGCCGTACAGTCGGTCGCGGTGATCGGCCTGCCGGACGAGGACCTGGGCGCCCGCATCCACGCCATCGTCAAAGCGGGCGCACCGGTGACGGCCGAGGACCTGACCGCCCACCTGGCCGACCGGCTGGTCACCTACAAGCGCCCGCGATCATACGAGTTCGTGGACGAGCCGGTGCGAGACGACGCGGGCAAGGTGCGGCGGAGCGCGCTGCGCGAGGCCCGGCTGAAGAAGGCAGCGGCGGCGTAATTCCCTTCGTTGTTTTGAGCGGTCTGCCCGCTAACTCAGGCCCATATCTGAAGACGATATTTCGGGGAGGATTTGATGAGCATCAAGGGCAGGGCCTACGTCATGGGGGCTTTCGAGCACCCCACGCGCGATGCGCCGGACAAGACCACCCCGCAGCTGCACGCCGAATGCGCCATCGGCGCCCTGAAGGACGCCGGGCTCTCCAAGGATGACATCGACGGCTACTTCTGCGCCGGCGACGCGCCGGGCTTCGGCGGCCTTTCGATGATCGACTACATGGGGCTGAAGAACGTCCGCCACCTGGACTCCACCGAGACCGGCGGCTCGTCCTATATCGTGCACGTGGGCCATGCGGCCCAGGCGATCGCGGCGGGCAAGTGCTCGGTCGCCTTGATCACCCTGGCTGGCCGGCCGCGCCAGGCGCGCGGCGGAGGTGGCGGTCGAGGCGGCGGCGGCGAACCCGCGCCCGAGGCCGGCTTCGAGAACATCTACGGCGGCTCGACCCACAACACCTACGGCATGTGCGCCGTGCGCCACATGTACGAGTACGGCACGACGTCGGAGCAGCTGGCCTGGATCAAGGTCGCGGCCAGCCACCACGCCCAATGGAACGAGCACGCCTTCCTGCGCGACGTGGTCACCGTCGAGGACGTGGTCAATTCGCGGATGATCGCCGACCCGCTGCACCTGCTGGACTGCTGCGTGATCACCGACGGCGGCGGCGCGTTGCTGGTCACGTCGCCGGAGATTGCGAAGTCGCTGAACCGGCCGAAGGTCAGGATCATGGGCGCGGGCGAGGCGCCGAAGGGCCCGCGCGGCGGGCTCGATCTTGACCTGACCCACTCGGGCGCCATCTGGTCCGGACCAAGGGCTTTCGACGAAGCCGGGGTGAAGCCCGCGGACATCAAATACGCCTCGATCTACGACAGTTTCACCATCACCGTGCTGATGCAGCTCGAAGACCTGGGGTTCTGCGAGAAGGGCCAGGGCGGCCGGTTCGTCTCCGACGGCGCCCTGATCTCAGGCGTCGGCAAGCTGCCGTTCAACACCGACGGCGGCGGGCTCTGCAACAACCACCCCACCAACCGCGGCGGAATCACCAAGGTGATCGAGGCCGTCCGCCAACTGCGCGGCGAGGCGCATCCCAGGGTGCAGGTTCCCAACTGCGACCTGGCCATCGCCCATGGCGCCGGCGGCTCGCTCGGCATCCGGCACGGCTCGGCCACGGTCATCATGGAAAGGGAGGGCTGAGCATGTCCGAAGCTCGCGATCCGAACGCCCACATGACCCGCGCCATCCCCGCGCCGGCGGTCAACCTCGAGACCCGGCCCTTCTGGGACGCGGCGAAGGAAGGCCGCTTCCTGATCAAGCGCTGCACGGCCTGCGGCAAGCCGCACTGGTACCCGCGCGCCATCTGCCCGTTCTGCATGTCCGCCGACACGGTCTGGGAAGAGAGCCCCGGCGAAGGTGTGATCTACACCTATTCGGTGATGCACCGCTCGCCGGGCGGCCCCTACGCCATCGGCTATGTGACCCTCAACGAGGGCCCGGCGGTGCTGACCAACTTCGTGGGCGTGGCGCCGAGCGGGCTTTCCATCGGCATGAAGGTGAGGGTGCGGTTCCAGGACACCGAAGGCGGCCCGCCGGTCCCGGTGTTCGCACCGGTCTAGGCTCTGGTTGCCGCCCATCACCGCGACGCCCAGGGTTGAGCCTCAAGCCTCTTCGCCCTCGTCGGCGCCGCACTCGGCGAGGATCTCGTCGGTGTGCTCGCCGAGCCTGGGCGGGTGGCGGCGGATGTTGGAGGGGGTGGCGCTGAATTTCACCGGCGGCCGCAACTGGAGGTAGCCGCCGATGTCGGGGTGTTCGTAGCGCTCGAAGAGACCCACGGCGGCCAGGTGCGGATCGTCCTGCAGCTCGTCCAGCCGGTTGGTGCGCACCACCGGGATCGCCAGGGGCTTCAGCAGCGCGAGCCATTCGTCGGTGGTCTTGGAGCCGGTGACGGTCTCCACCAGGCTGTAGAGCTCGTGGGTGTGTTTCGCCCGCGCGGCATAGTCGGAAAAGCGCGGATCGTTGGCGATGGTGTCGCCCCAGCCGGCAACCTGGAAGAACTGGTCCCACTGCTTGTCCGTATACGGCAGCAGCCCGATGTAGCCGTCGGCGGTCTTGAAAGGCTTCCTGTGCGGATTGATCACGCGGGGGTAGCCGTACTGGCCCTGCGGCGGATCGAACGTGTGATCGTAGAGGTGCTCGACCAGCAGGAAGCTGGTGACGCATTCCAGCATCGGCACCTCGACGAACTGGCCCTCGCCGGTGCGGGCGCGGTGCAGCAGGGCCGCGGTGATCGCCTGGGCCATGAACAGGCCGGAGACCTTGTCGGCCACCAGGGTCGGCAGAATGCGCGGCGTGTTGTTGCCGTCCGTGCGCGGCAGGATGTCGGCCAGGCCCGAGGCCGACTGGATCAGGTCGTCGTAGGCGGGCTCGCCCGCATAGGGGCCGTCGGAGCCATAGCCGGCGGCGTGGACGTAGACGATGTCGGGGCGGATCGCCTTGACGTCCTCGTAGGCGAGGCCCAGGCGCTTCAGGCCGTCGTAGCGGACCGACGCAGCGAACACGTCGCAGCTCTTGATCAGCCGTCGGATCGACCGTTTGGCGGCGGGCTCCTTCATGTCCAGCACCACCGAGCGCTTGTTGCGGTTGATGGTCAGGAAGATCGGGCCCATGTCGCGCGGCGCGCCCGGCGGCATGTGGCCTGCCCAGCGCATGATGTCGCCGCCGCCGCTGCGGCCGGAGCCCGGGTCCTCCAGCTTGATCACGTCCGCGCCCTGGTCGGCGAGGATCTGGGTGGCGTAGGCGCCATTGACCACGCTGGTCAGGTCGAGGATGCGGATGCCCGCCAGCGGGCCGGTGGGCGCCTGCGCCAGGGCCTTGGTCTTGCTGCTCATCGCCTTCCTCAAATCCTAACCGGCCTGCAGCCGGCCGACGCCGGTCTTGATCTGCGCCACGATCAGCTCTTCCTTGCGCTCCAGCCGCGAGACCGGGCCCGCCGCGCCGATGGCGAACACCCGGCCCGGCGGCCCGCACGGCAGGGCCGCGGCGATGATGCCGACGCCTTCGGAGACCGTATGCTTGGAGAAGGCATAGCCGCGGGCGCGTACTTCATTGACCCGTTCCATCAGGTCTTCGCGGGAAAGCTTTCCGGCCGCATCGGCGTCGGCGTTGATCCGCCGCCGGAGCTTCTCGATCTCGCTGTCGCGCTGCACGCTCAGCAGCACCCAGCCCATGCCCGAGCGCGCCAGCGGCCGGCGCGTGCCGGGCGGCACCGAGAACTGCAACGGCTCGGCCGAGTGGATCAGGTGGATGTACTGCGCGTGCAGGTCGCTCTGGGCGGCCAGGATCACCGTCTCGCCGGTGGCCTGGTGCAGGTCCTCCATGACGCCCACCAGACGCCCGTCGCCGAAGAGGGCGTCATGCACCCAACTGCCCAGGGTGGCGATCCGCAGGGTCGGGAAGTAGCTGCGCCGCTCGCGGTCGTAGTCGAGGTAGCCCATAGCCACGAGCGACTTCAGCAGCGCCGAGCCGCTGGAGGCCGGATAGCCGAGGTCCTCGGTGATCTCCTTCAGGGCCAGCGGGCGCCGATGGCGGTCGAAGGCCTCCAGGATCTCGAAGGCCCGCCTGGCCGACTTGATCGCCGCATCGGCCATCATGGGGACAGCTCCAATTTCACGTATGTGAATTTTTGACCCACGTATGGGCAGAAAGTGGCGCTCTCGCCTAGTATCGCGTCCACGCCCCCTGTTCAACCGCCCGGCCGCGGGACAGGGTCACGCCAACGAAAAGACCCGAGGACGCGCCCGTGGAATTCGAACTCGCTGAAGAGCATCGGATGCTCAAGAACCTGGTGGCGAACTTCGTCCGCGACGAGCTGCTGCCGCTGGAGTCTGGCGTGCTGGCCCGCGAGGCCGAAGGCGGGGGGCTGGGGATCGGTCCGGAGGAACACAAGCGGCTCGACGAGGTCTCGCGCGCGCTGGGCCTCTGGGGCCTCGACGCACCCGAGGATATCGGCGGCTCGGACCTGCCTGCCGTGGCCATGGTCGGCGTCAACGAGGAGTTGGGGAAGACCATCACCCCCTACACCCTGCCACCGGACAGCCCGAACCTGCGCATGTTGATGGCGACGGTGAACCAGCCGCAGCGCAAGGCCTATCTCGAGCCCTACGTCCGGGGCGAGACGATCTCGGCCATCGGCATCTCCGAGCCCGGCGCGGGCGCCGATCCGGCGGGTATGATCACGCGTGCGGTTCGCGACGGCGACGACTGGGTGCTGGACGGCCGGAAGATCTGGATCAGCCGCGCGGCCGACGCCGACTTCACCATCGTCATGGCCGTGACCAACAAGGAGAAGGGCGCGCGGGGCGGCATGTCGGCCTTCCTGGTGGACAAGGGCACGCCCGGCTTCAACGTGCTGCGCCGCATCGCGATGATCGGCGGGGTGGCGACCTATGAGGTCGCGCTGGAGAGCTGCCGCGTCGAGGGCTGGAAGCTGCTGGGCGAGGAAGGCAACGGTTTCGCGCCCATGCAGCTGCGTCTGGGAACCCGGCGGGTGGAGATGGCGGCGTGGTCGATCGGCATGGCGCAGCGGGCCATGGAGATGATGATCGAATACGCCCCGCAGCGGAAAACCTTCGGGCTGCCGCTGTCGGAACGCCAGGCCATCCAGTTCTGGATCGCCGACGCTGCGACCCGCATCCACGCCGCGCGGCTGATGACCTACGACTGCGCCTGGAAACTGGACCGGGGCCGCGACGTCAGGCTGGAAATCTCGATGATCAAGGCCTACGCCACCGAGATGGCCTGGGAGGTCGTCGACCGCGCGATGCAGACCTTCGGGGCCATGGGCATGACCAAGGAGCTGCCGCTGCAGGCGATGGCCAACAAGCTTCGGGTCATGCGCATCTACGACGGGCCGACCGAGGTCCACAAATGGGTGGTGGCCCGCAACCTTCTGGGGACCAGGCGATGAAGAGAGAGTTCGGAGACCACGTCACGGTCAAGACCGAGGGCCACGTGGCCGTCGTCACCATCGACAAGCCGCCGAACAACCACGTCTCGGCAGAGTTGATGCGCGACCTGGCCGACGCGCTGGAGGCGGTGGACGGCGAAAACGACCTGCGGGCCGTCGTCCTGCAGGCGGCGGGCAAGAACTTCTGCGCCGGCGCGGATTTCGTGACCCCCGGCGACGCCGTGGCGTCCGGAATGGACGGGATCTCGGCGCTCTATGTGGAGGCCGTGCGGCTGTTCTCCACCGCCAAGCCCATCGTGGCGGCCGTGCAGGGCGCGGCGGTGGGCGCCGGCCTGGGCCTGGCGCTGGTGGCCGACTTCCGCATCGCTTCGCCCGACGCTCGGTTCGTCTCGAACTTCGTGAAGCTGGGCTTCCATCCGGGCTTCGGCATCACCCACACCCTGCCCCGGCTGATCGGGCACTCGAAGGCCGACCTGATGTGCCTTACCGGCCGCCGCGTGAAGGCGGAGGAGGGCTTGGCCTGGGGCCTGGTGGACGAGGTCGTCCCGCTCGATGACCTGGCCGCCGCAGCGCTGCGGCTGGCCGCGGAGATCGCTGAAAATGCGCCGCTCGCCATCATCGCCACCCGCAAGACGCTCCGCGGCGACCTAGCGGCCGTGGTGAAGGCCCGCACGAGCCACGAGCACGAGCAGCAGACCATCCTGCGCGCCACCGAGGATTTCCAGGAAGGTGTCCGCTCGGTGGCCGAGCGACGCGTAGGCAATTTCGCAGGACGGTAGTTCGACTTCGAACTAACCGCGCTCGAACCGTTCGCCGGCGACCCGTTCGCATTCGGCCGCCAGCTCCTTGAAGAGCAGGCTGAGGATGATCAGCGCGCGGCCTTCGACATCGGGCGCCTCGGCGCCGGTGTGCCAGTCGACCAGCATGTCGAAGGCGAGTTCCGGCACCATGGCATTCTGGCCCTTGACGCTGACCACAGCCGAGCCGGCCTCGCCCGGCGCGGCCCGGGCGGTGACCGCCCAGCAGAGCTGTTCGTTGGCTCCGCCCATGCGTCAGCCCCGCGCCAGCGCCGCAGCCTCGCGGGCGAGCGCGGTGATGCGGTCCCAGTCGCCCGCGCGCACAGCGTCGGCCGGAGCGACCCAGCTGCCGCCGACGCAGACCACGTTGGGCAGGGCCAGGTAGTCGGGCGCATTCCTGGCGCTGACCCCACCGGTGGGGCAGAACCTAGCCTGCTGGAAGGGGCTGGCGAAGGCCTTCAGGGCATCGACGCCGCCGACGATATTGGCCGGGAAAAGCTTGAACCGCGTGAAGCCGGCGGCGAGCCCCGCCATCAGCTCCGTGGCCGTGGCGATCCCGGGCAGCAGGGGGACCGGCCCCTCCTCGCCCTCGCCTTCGATCAGGCCCGGACTGACGGCGAACTGTCCGCCCACGTCGGCCACCGCCTGGCGCATGGCCGCGGTCAGGACGGTGCCCGCGCCCACCACCGCGCCCTCGACCTCGCCGACCATCCGCTCGATACATTCGAAGGCGACCGGCGTGCGCAGGGTGATCTCCAGCACCGGCAGGCCGCCGGCCACCAGGGCGCGGCCCAGCGGCACGGCATGGGCCACATCCTCGATGATCAGCACCGGGATCACCGGCGCCAGCGCCATGATCTCTGCAAGCGTCATAGGCGCTCCATGGTCTCGAGCTCGCGCGCAGCGCCGATGATGGCCGGATAGGGATGCAGCACGAGCGAGGTCGGGATCTGTTCGAGGTAGGGGCGCAGCCGCCCCTTGGCCTCGAACCGTTCGCGGAAGGTCCCGTTGGCCAGCCGCTCGGCCATGCGCGGCGCGATGCCGCCGGAGATGAATACGCCGCCCCGCGCGCCGAAGGTCAGGGCCAGGTCGCCGGCCACCGACCCCAGGATGCTGCAGAACCGGTCGAGGGTTTCGCCGGCCAATTCGTCGCCGGCGGTCCCGGCCTCCATCACCGCGCGCTGGTCGGCGAGAAAGCGGTTCTGCCCGCGCATCTCGGCCAGGGTCAGATAGAGATCGTAGAGCCCCTGGCCGGACAGCAGCCGCTCGATGGAGACCCGGCCGTGCTGGGCCTTCAGCCGCTTCCAGGCGGCGTATTCCACGTCGTCGGTGGGCGCGAAGGCGGCGTGGCCGCCCTCGGTGGAAAGCGCCAGGTCGCCGCGGTCGCCGCGCGCCAGGCCCGCGACGCCGAAGCCGGTGCCGGCGCCCATCACCACCATCGGGCAGTCCGAGCCGCCGCGCAGCTTCGGGCCCAGAGGGCGCAGCTCATCGTCGGTGAGCAGCGGGCACGCCAGCGCCTGGCCGGCGAAGTCGTTGATCAGCTTCACCGCCTCGAACTCGAAGGTCGCGAGCAGATCGCCCTCGGAGACCACCCAGTCGAGGTTGGTGAACTCGATCTCGCCGTCCAGCACCGGGCCGGCCACCGCGATCACCGCCCGTGGCGGGCGGCGTGAGCCCACCGTGCGCTTCAGGTAGTCGGCGATGATGTCGGTCAGGGAGCTATACTGCCTGGCCTCGAAGACGTGGAGATTGCGGATCCGGCCCTCGGTGTCCACGAGCGCAAAGCGGGCGTTGGTCCCGCCCACGTCGCCCACCAGGCCCACATGCTGCGGCTTCACTTATGCGGCCTCGTAGAGGGTGCAGGCGCCGGCGTCGGCGGGGCCCGCGGCGCGGCGCATCATGCCGAACAGCTCGCGGCCGTAGCCGGTGGCCGGACGCGGACAGATGGCGGGCGGACGTTTCATCAGTTCGGCGGGATCGACCTTGATGGTCAGTTCTCCGGTCAGGGCGTCGATGCGGATGATGTCGCCGTCGCGGACATGGGCGAGTGGCCCGCCGTCGGCGGCCTCCGGCGTGAGGTGGATCGCCGCCGGGACCTTGCCGGACGCGCCCGACATCCGCCCGTCGGTGACCAGCGCCACCTTGAAGCCCTTGTCGAGCAGGACGCCCAGCGGCGGGGTCAGGTTGTGCAGCTCCGGCATGCCGTTGGCCTTCGGGCCCTGGAAGCGGACCACGGCGATGAAATCCTTGTCGAGCCGGCCGGCCTTGAAGGCGTCCTGCAGGCTCTCCTGGTCCTCGAACACCACCGCCGGCGCTTCGATGGCCAGGTGCTCGGGCTTGACCGCCGAGGTCTTCAGCACCGCACGGCCGAGCACACCCCGCAGCAGGCGCAGGCCGCCCTCGGCATGGAACGGGTCGTCGACGGGGCGCAGGATGTCGGGGTCGAGCGAGACCGGCGTCCCCTCGCGCCAGACCAGCCGGTCGCCATCCAGGAACGGCTCGGTCTGGTAGCGGCGCAGGCCCGCTCCGGCGACCGTCAGTACGTCGTCGTGCGCCAGGCCCGCGTCCAGCAGCTGGCGGATCACGAAGGCCATGCCGCCCGCCGCGTGGAAGGCGTTCACATCCTCGGTCCCGTTCGGATAGACCTTGGCGATCAGCGGCGTCACGCGGGAGAGGTCGTCGAAATCCTCCCAGGTCAGCAGCACGCCCGCCGCCCGGCCCATGGCGATCAGGTGCAGGGTGTGGTTGGTCGAGCCGCCGGTGGCCAGCAGCCCCGCCAGCGCATTGACCAAGCTCCTGGCGTCCACGACCCGGGACATCGGGGTGTAGTCGTTCGATCCATCGCGGATCTCGACCGCGCGCCTGGGCGCGGCGGCCGTCAGGGCGTCGCGCAGCGGGGTGTTGGGCGTCACGAAGGCCGAGCCCGGCAGGTGCAGGCCCATCATCTCCATCATCATCTGGTTGGAGTTGGCGGTGCCGTAGAAGGTGCAGGTGCCCGGCCCGTGGTAGGACTTCATCTCCGAGTCCAGCAGTTCTTCCCGCGTGGCCTTGCCCTGGGCGTAGAGCCCACGCACCCTGGCCTTCTCCGCGTTGGAGATGCCCGAGGTCATCGGCCCGGCCGGCACGAAGATGGTCGGCAGGTGCCCAAAGCTCAGCGCCCCCATGGTCAGGCCCGGCACGATCTTGTCGCAGACGCCCAGCATCAGGGCCGCGTCGAAGGCGTCGTGGGTGAGCGCGATCGCCGTCGCCATGGCGATCACGTCGCGGGAGAACAGCGACAGCTCCATGCCCGGCCGACCCTGGGTCACCCCATCGCACATGGCGGGCGTCCCGCCGGCGTACTGGGCCGTGGCGCCGACCGCGCGCGCGGCCTGCTTGATGATCGCCGGATAGCGCTCCAGCGGCTGGTGGGCCGAGAGCATGTCGTTGTAGGCGCTGACGATGGCGATGTTGGGCGCGGTCGGGTCGCGCATCCTGACCTTGTCGCCATCGCTCTCGGCGGCGAAGGCGTGGGCCCAGTTGGCGCAGGAAAGCTTGCCGCGGCCCGGGCCGGCGTGGCGCGCCGCCTCCATGCGCTCGAGATACTCGGCGCGGCTGTCCCGGCTGCGCGCGACGATGCGTTCGGTGACTTCCGCCGTGACCGGATGCATGGGCTTCACCTCAGTAATCTGGCGTCCAGAGGACCCTGACGGGAACACGGTCCTGATCGAGGATCGCGCGGACAGGCAGGTCGGCCCCGGCCTGCGCATCCGAAATCACCTGCCGCTTAGCCTTCCCGGCGATCAAGAGGAAGATGGCGCGACTTTGTAACAACGCCGCCAAGGTAAGCGTGATCCGCGCCACCGGCGGCGAGCCGAAGCCGGTGGGCGATTCCGCCACCAGCGCCTTGCCGGCCGGATCCATAGCCTCGGCCATCACCGGACTGCCCGGGATCAGCGACGCGACGTGACCGTCCTCGCCCATCCCCAGCAGCACCGCGTCGAAGGGCATCAGCAGCTTCAGCGCCGGCTCGGCGTAGTCGGTCAACGGCAGGTACCGCGCCTTGGCCGCCGGCCCCACGAACAATCGCTCGCGCAGTTGCCGGAGGTTGGCGTTGGGGCTGTCAACGTCGACCTGCCGCTCGTCCGACAGCGTCACCGCCACGTGGCTCCAGTCCAGGTCGACGTCCTTCAGCAGGTCATAGACAGGCCCCGGCGCGCGGCCCCCTGTGGCCACCAGCGAGGCGCGTCCGCGCGCCGCCAGCCCTGCGGAAAGCTGCGCCGCGACCGCCTGGGCGGCGGCGGTCGCCATCTGGGATGAACCTGGGAAGACTTCGAGCATTACTGACCGTCATAACGCAGTCGCTTCCCCGCGGCTGCGGCCGATCGGCTCTGCACGAAATTTTGGCAGGCCTTGGGGGAACCATCCCGCCCCCCGATCGGTAAGCTCTGAGCGTGGGCGGCGTCGAGCCTTGCGCGTTCGAGACAGTGAGAGTTCCGATGAAGATTGCGCAGGTCGCTCCCCTCTACGAAGCCGTGCCTCCTCGCCTCTATGGCGGCACGGAGCGGGTGGTCGCCCACCTCACCGACGCCCTGGTCGAGCTCGGCCACGAGGTCACCCTCTTCGCCAGCGGCGAGGCCCGGACCAAGGCCCGGCTGGTGCCGGTGCGCGACCAGGCCATCCGGCTCGATCCGGCGCCGCTGAAGTCCGACCTGGCCGCTCACCTGTCGCTGCTGGCCGAGGTGCGCCGCCGCGCCGACCAGTTCGACGTCATCCACTTCCACACCGACATGATGCACTTCGCATTCTTTGACGGCATGGCGGACAAGACGCTCACCACCCTGCACGGGCGCCTGGATCTCAAGGACCTGGCCGGAGTCTATCAGCGCTGGCCGCAGTTCCCGCTGGTGTCGATCAGCGACGACCAGCGCCGGCCGCTGCCCTGGGCCAACTGGGCCGCCACCGTCCACCATGGCATGGCCGCCGACCTCTACCGCCCGAGCTGGCAGGGTCAGGGCTACCTCGCCTTCCTCGGCCGCATCTCGCCGGAGAAGCGCCCTGACCGCGCCATCGCCATCGCCAGGCGCTGCGGCATGAAGCTGAAGATCGCCGCCAAGGTCGACACCGCCGACCGCGCCTATTTCGAGGAGAAGATCGAGCCCCTGCTGCACGATCCGCTGATCGAGTTCGTGGGCGAGATCGGCGACCACCAGAAATCCGCCTTCCTGGGCGGGGCCGAGGCCCTGCTCTTCCCGATCGACTGGCCCGAGCCTTTCGGCCTGGTGATGATCGAGGCGATGGCCTGCGCGACGCCGGTGATCGCCTATGCCTGCGGCTCGGCGCCCGAGGTGGTCGAGGACGGCCTGACCGGTTTCATCGTGCGCAACGAAGACGAAGCGGTGGCGGCCGTCGGGCGCCTGCGCAGACTTGACCGCGGCGCCATTCGGCGGCGATTTGAGGAAAGGTTCACGGCCACGGCCATGGCGCGCCGCTACCTGGATATCTACGATCGGCAGGCAGCGCCCACCGAGGCGAATGTAGGCATCGCCGCGGAATGAGGTGAGGCATGGACGATCTGGCGCCGGCCCCGGAAGCCCCGGTCGTTGGCGAAACCGGCGAGCCTCGCGTTCCGCACCGCCTGTTCGCGCTCAAGGACAAGAATATCTTCCTGGTCGCCGACGCCTTTGGCGACGTGCTGGGGCAGGGCGACGGCTTCTTCCACGACGACACCCGCATCCTGTCGCGGTTCCAGCTGTTCCTGGGCTCGCACGCCCCGTCGCTGCTTTCGACGGCGATCGGGCGGGACAACGTGTTCTTCACCTCGCACAGCTCCAACCAGCGGCTGCCCTATCCCGGCGGGCCGGTAGCGCCCCCCGGCGTGCTGCATGTCGAGCGCAAGCGCTTCCTCTGGGACCAGCGGCTCTTCGAGCGGATCCGCCTGCAGAACTACAGCCGCGACGAGGTGATCATCCCGCTCACCCTGGAGTTCGACGCGGACTTCCGGGACATGTTCGAGGTGCGCGGCCTGACCCGCGCCAAGCGCGGCTATCGCCACGCCCCCGACATCAGCGAGCGCAGCGTCACCTTCCGCTATGACGGACTGGACGGTGTCGAGCGCAGGAGCGTGATCACCTTCTCCGACCCGCCGGGCCGCCTCAGCGGCGACCGCGCGGAATACCTCTACCCGCTCCGGCCCGAGGGCCGGCTGGAGCTCTATATCGAGATCGGCCTGGAGGCGGGCCCCACACCCACCCGCGAGCGGTTCCGCGAATTTGCGGCGCGGGCGCGGTTCGACATGCGGGCGCGGGCGCGCAAGGGCGCGCGGCTGCGCACCTCCGGCCGCCTGTTTTCCGAATGGATCGGGAAGTCGCGGGCCGACCTCGCCCTGCTCATCACCGAGATGGATACGGGCCCCTATCCCTATGCCGGCATCCCCTGGTTCTCGACCTGTTTCGGGCGCGACGGGATCATCACCGCCTGGCAGGTGCTGTGGTGCGACCCCTCGCTGGCCAAGGGGGTGCTCACCTACCTGGCCGCGCACCAGGCCACCGAGGTCTCGGCCTTCCGCGACAGCGCCCCGGGCAAGATCCAGCACGAGACCCGCCGCGGTGAGATGGCCAACCTCGGCGAGGTGCCCTTCGGCCGCTACTACGGCGGCGTCGACACCACTCCGCTCTTCGTGGCCCTGGCCGGCGCCTATGCCGAACGCACCGGCGATATGGCCCTGATCGACCAGCTCTGGCCGGCGCTGTGCGCGGCGGTCGGCTGGATGGAGAACTATGGCGACTCCGACGGCGATGGCCTGATCGACTATGCCCGCGGCGCCAAGAGCGGGCTCGCCAACCAGGGCTGGAAGGACAGCCAGGACTCGGTCTTCCACGCCGACGGCCGCTTCGCCATCGGCCCCATCGCGCTGGTGGAGGTGCAGGGCTATGCGTTCGCCGCCTACCGGGCCATGGCGGAGCTCGCCCACCGGCGCGGCGACGAGGCCATGGGCTCGGCCTGGACCGCCAAGGCCGAGCGGATCCGCGAGACCGTCGAGCGGCGGTTCTGGATGGAGGACGAGGGCTTCTACGCCATCGCCATCGACGGCTCGGGCGAACCCTGCCGGGTGCTGAGCTCCAACCCCGGCCACCTGCTGTTCGCCCGGCTGGTCGCGCCGCAGCGGGCGCGCAAGGTGGCCGAGCACCTGCTTCAGCGTCGGTTCGCCGCCGGCTGGGGCGTGCGCACCCTCGCGGTCGGCGAGCCCCGCTACAATCCGATGAGCTACCACAACGGCTCGGTCTGGCCGCACGACACGGCAATGGCGACCCTGGGCCTCTCGCACTATGGCGAGCGCGACGGGGTGATCGCGCTGATGGCCTCCATGTTCGAGACCGCCGACGCGCTCGAGATGCGGTTGCCGGAGCTCTACTGCGGCTTCCAGCGCCAGGCCGGCGAGCCGCCGGTGGCCTATCCGGTCGCCTGCCTGCCGCAGGCCTGGGCGGCGGGGTCGGTCTTCATGATGCTGCAGGCCTGCCTGGGCCTGACGGTCACGGCCGAAGGCGTCACCGTCGTCGATCCCCGGCTGCCCATCGGCATCGACCGCCTGTGGATCGAGGGCCTGCAGGTGGGCGAGCACTGCCTCGACATCGCCTTCGAACGCCATCACGGCCGCGTCGAAGTACTGACCAAGGCGCCGCCTCACCTGGTGAAGGTGGTGGGGCCCGGCGTCTAACGTCTTGGGGCGTGGGCGATCCGCAGGATGTTGGCGGCGCCCGGCGAGCCCATGGGCAGGCCGGCCAGGATCAGCACCCGCTGGCCGGGGTCGGCGAGACCGGTTTCGATGGCCTGCTCGACGGCGACGCGCATCAGGTCTTCCGGATCCGACAGCTCGGGCACCACGCGGGGCTCGCAGCCCCAGAGCAGGGCGAGCTTGCGGGCGGTGTCGAGGTTGGGCGTCAGCGCCAGCGTCGGCTGCAGCGGCCGCTCGCGGGCGAGCCGGAGCGCCGTCTGGCCGGTGGTGGTGAAGGTCGCCAGGCAGGCGGTGGAGGTCGCCTCGGCCGCCTTGCGCGCGGCGGCCACCAGGGCGTCGGCGTCGGCGTCCTCCACCGGGTATTCGGCGCGCATCAGCTCGGGCCATCGCGGGTCGCGCTCAACCCGGGTGATGATCCGGTCCATGATCGCCACGGCTTCAAGCGGATAGTCGCCGACCGCGCTCTCCGCCGACAGCATCAGGGCGTCGGCGCCCTCATAGACCGCGCCGGCCACATCGGAAGCCTCGGCGCGGGTCGGGGTCGGTGAGTGGGTCATGGACTCCAGCATCTGGGTCGCCACGATCACCGGAATGCCACGCAGGCGCGCGGCGCGGACCAGCTGTTTCTGCACCACCGGCACCTCTTCCGGCGCCAGCTCCACGCCGAGGTCGCCGCGCGCCACCATGATCGCCTGCGAGAGGTCGAGGATCTCGTCCAGCGCCTCCAGCGCCGAGGGCTTCTCGATCTTGGCCAGCACGCTGGCGCGGCCCTGCACCAGGCTGCGGAGCTCGGCCATGTCCGACGCCCGCTGGACGAAGGAGAGCGCCACCCAGTCGACGCCTTCCTTCAGGGCGAAGGCCAGGTCCTTGCGGTCCTTGTCGGTGAGCGCCGGGATCGGGATGGCCAGGCCCGGCAGGTTCAGGCCCTTGTGGTCCGAGAGGCTCTCGCCGGCCTCCACCTCGGTGTCGGCGAAGTCGGGGCCGTGGCCGGTGACCCGCAGCCGTACCTTGCCGTCGTCGAGCAGCACCAGCGCGCCGGTGCGCAGCGCCGCGAACACCTCGGGGTGCGGCACGCCGATCCGCGAGGCGTCGCCGGGCTTCGACTTCAGGTCGAGGCGCAGCGAATGGCCCGCCTTCAGCCGGATCGCGCCGTCCTCGAATTCACCCAGCCGGATCTTCGGCCCCTGCAGGTCGGCCAGCACCGCCAGCGGGCGGCCCACCTCGGCCTCGGCCTTACGCACCGCGGCGATGCTGCGGGCGTGGTCGGCGTGCGCCCCGTGGCTGAAATTCACCCGGAAGACGTCGGCGCCGGCGAGCGCCAGCTCACGGATGCGGTCGCAGCTGGCGGGACCCAGGGTCGCGACGATGCGGGCTCTGCGGGCGCGGATCATCCGGTCAGTCCATGGAAAAGGCGGGAATTCGACATCAGAACGCCCACGACTCGCGGAGGCTTCCGGAGCCAAGCTTATCGGAGCGCGTTTAGCCTGCGTCGAGCGGAAAGCGGCGGGGCCCATTTGTGACCGACCAACAGGAAACCGCCCCTTGACCCCAAGCCTTGAGCTATTCCCGATCGGCAACTGCGCGGCGAGCGCGCTGATCGACGAGCAGGGCCACTTCGTGTGGGCCTGCGCGCCGCGCGTCGACGGCGATCCGTTCTTCTCGGCCCTGCTGGGCGGCGAGGCGCCCGAGCAGGGCTTCTGGTCGATCGAGGTCGAGGGCCTGGTCCAGACCCGCCAGAGCTACCTGCGCAACACCCCGATCCTGAAGACCGAGCTCACCGACGCGGACGGCGGCAGCGTGGAGATCATCGACTTCTGCCCCCGCTACCGGCAGTTCGGGCGGATCTACCGACCGCTGGCCTTCGTGCGGATCGCGCGGCCGCTGGCGGGCACGCCGCGCATCCGGGTGCGCCTCAGGCCCACGGTGAACTATGGCCAGGCGGCGGCGGGAACCACGGTCGGCTCCAACCACATCCGCTACGTGGGCGGCGAGGTCACCCTGCGGATGACCACCGACGCGCCGGTCAGCCACATCCACGAGGAGCGGATGTTCCGGCTGGAGGACGCCGTCGCCATGTTCCTCGGCCCCGACGAGGGGTTCGACAATGACGTCGGCGGCTCGGCCGCGCGCATGCTGCGGGAGACCACCGAGAGCTGGCGCGGCTGGGTCCGGACGCTGTCGGTGCCGCTGGAATGGCAGGAGGCGGTGATCCGCGCGGCGATCACGCTGAAGCTCTGCGCCTATGAGGAGACCGGGGCCATCGTGGCGGCCCTGACCACCTCGATCCCGGAGCATGCGGCGGACAACGGGACCGGCCGCAACTGGGACTACCGGTATTGCTGGCTCCGTGACGCCTACTACGTCGTCCAGGCCCTGAACCGGCTGGGCGCCGCGGACATGCTGGAGAACTACCTGTCCTACCTGCGCAACCTGGTGGGCCAGGCCCGGGGCGGCCATGTGCAGCCGGTCTATGGAGTGGGCCTGGAGCCCGCGCTCACCGAATGGATCGCCCCCCACCTCGCCGGCTATCGCGGCATGGGACCGGTCAGGATCGGCAACCAGGCGCACGAGCACCAGCAGCACGACGTCTATGGCCAGATCATCCTCTCCACGGTCCAGGCCTTCTTCGACGAACGGCTCTACAGGCCGGCGACCGTCGAGGACTTCCGTGAGCTGGAGCCCATCGGCGAGCGCGCCTTCGAGCTGCACGACAAGCCCGACGCCAGCCTGTGGGAGTTCCGCGGCCGGGAGGCGATACACACCTATTCCTCGGTGATGTGCTGGGCGGCCTGCGACCGGCTGGGCAATGCGGCGCTGAAGCTGGGCCTGCTGGAGCGCGCCGATTTCTGGAACGGCCGCGCCGCCACCATCCGCGCCACCATCGAGGCCCGCGCCTGGAACGAAAAACTCGGCCGCTACGCCGCGACCTTCGGCGGCGACGAGCTGGACGCGTCCCTGCTCCAGCTGGTGGACGTGCGCTTCACCTCGCCGGACGACCCGCAAATGACTGCGACCATGAACGCCGTGGAGAGCGGGCTGCGGCGCGGAGCCTACATGCTGCGCTATGCCCTCCCCGACGACTTCGGCGAGCCCAAGACCGCCTTCAACTTCTGCACCTTCTGGCTGATCGAGGCGCTGCACCTCTCCGGCCGCACCGAGGAGGCCCGCCAGCTCTTCGAGGAGATGCTGGGACGGCGCACCAAGGCCGGCTTGCTCTCCGAAGACATCGCCTTCGACGGCGCCGAGCTCTGGGGCAACTATCCGCAGACCTACTCCCTGGTCGGCCTGATCAACTGTGCGACGCTGCTCTCGCGGCCCTGGTCGAGCGTGCGCTGAGCGGAAAACACGGAAAGGGTCAGCGCTGGCGACAGCCGCGCGCCCGCCGGAGCTCCGCAACGGCGGGGAGGGCGTCGCATACCGCTACTGCGACAATTCGGCAGATCCTCAGCATCCTGAATTAACCGTTCTCAAAGACCGCCAATGCGAAGTCGCAGCTGGAGGCGCGGTCGAAATGACTGTTCTAGGCATCTGTTTCGACGGCGCTAAGCAAGGGGTGATCGGTCACTATGACCCCCTGCTGATGTTCATGTCCTTTCTCGTCGCGGCCTTCGCGTCCTACACCGCGCTCGAGCTGGCTGAACGGCTGCGCCGATCCCGGGGTCTTGCGCGCGGGCTCTGGCACGCCGCCGCGGCGGTGGTCCTGGGCGGCGGGGTCTGGTCGATGCACTTCGTCGCCATGCTGGCGTTCAAGATCCCACTGAGCCACGGCTTTGCCCCGTTCCAGACCATCCTCTCCGGCCTGGTGGCCATCGGCGCCGTCGCCGCGGGGCTGCAGATCATCCACGGTAACGCGGACCGGCGGCGTATCGCCGGCGCGGGCGTGCTGGTCGGCATAGGGGTCGCCACCATGCACTACGCCGGCATGGCCGCCCTGCGCCTCCCCGGCCAGATCTACTACAAGCCGGGCCTCTTCGTTTTGTCGGTGATGATCGCCGTCGGCGCCGCCACGGTCGCCCTCTGGCTGGCCTGTGTCCTTCGTCTCGCCTGGCAACGCGCGGCGGGGGCCTTGGTCATGGCCGTGGCGGTGTGCGGCATGCACTACACCGGCATGGCCGCGACGACGATCGTCGCCGGGCCGTCCAACCTCCAGGCGCTCGGCGGCGCGGTACAAGCCGATGTGCTTGCCGCCGTGGTCGTCGTCGGCGTGACGATCCTGTTCTGCATTGGCCTCGTGTGCGCAGTGATCGACCGACATCTCGAGCAGCAACGAGTCCAGCAGCGAATGCGCGACGCCATCGATGTGATGCCGGCGGCGCTGGGCTTCTACGACGCCGAGGACCGGCTGGTGGCCTGGAACGGCAGCTACGCCGGCATGTTCGAGAATCCCGCAGCGTTGCGCTCAGGCATGTCGTTCGTCGAGCTCCTGCGCGGGCCGCTGAATGAAGCGGAGATTGCGCAAGCCATGGCGATCCGCGAGCGGCTCGGGGCCGTGGAGCGTCAACTCCCCGATGGACGGTGGATGCGGATCGAGAGCCGTCGGACCGCCCACGGGGCTATCGTCAGAATCGCCACGGACATCACGACCCTGAAGATCCAGGCCGAAGCCCTTGTACAGGCCCGCGACGCCGCCGAGGCGGCGAGCCATGCCAAGACCGCCTTCCTGACCACCATGGGCCACGAGCTGCGCACGCCGCTCAATGGCGTGCTGGGGATGGTCCAGGCGCTCGTCGGCGACGCCCTGACCGAGGCGCAGGCACAGCGTGTGGAGATCATCCGCCAGTCGAGTGAAAACCTGCTCGCGATTCTCGGGGATTTGCTCGATCTCACTCAGGGCGAGGGGGCCGATCTGACGCCCGAAAACGTCGAGTTCGATCTCGATGAACTGCTTCGCGGCCTGCGCGGCGCCCATCAGTTGGCGGCGGAGGCCAAGGGGGTCGCTTTCTTCAGCGAGACCGCCGAAGCCGCGCGGGGCTGGTACCGGGGCGACTCGACGCGGGTCCGGCGGATTATCCACAACCTCCTGGACAACGCCGTGAAGTTCACCGAGCGCGGCGAAGTGCGGCTGACGGTGGACGCAGTGGACGGCCGTCTGGTGTTCGACGTGACCGACACGGGACCGGGCATTGCGGATGAGCATTTCGAGCGGATTTTCGAGCCCTTCTTCCAGGTCGACGCGACGCTCACCCGGCGGCATGGCGGAACCGGTTTGGGTCTCGCCGTCAGCCGTCAGCTCGCGGAACTTCTGGGTGGGAGCATCGAGGTGACGAGCCGCCTAGGCAAGGGCTCCAGCTTCAGGGTCGTGCTGCCGTTGGAGCGGCTCGAGGCCGTCGCGCCGGATACGCGCCGCGCCGACCCGCCCGCGCCAGCCGCCGGCGCCGGCGCCGGCTTGCGGGTACTCGTAGCCGAGGACAATCCCGTCAACCGGACGGTGCTTCGGACCCTGCTCGCCGCCGTTGGCGTCGAACCGGTTCTGGTCGAGGACGGTGAGGCGGCCGTGAGCGCCTGGGCCGCGCAGCCCTGGGACATCGTGCTGATGGACATCCAGATGCCAAAGATGAACGGAATCCAGGCCACCCGCACAATCCGCGCCCGAGAGAAGCAGGAAGGCCGCGTCCGAACCCCGATCTTGGCGGTGACGGCGAACGCCATGGCCCATGAGGCCCGCGACTATCTCGCCGCCGGGCTGGATGGCGTGGTCGCCAAGCCGGTGGAGTTGGCCGTGCTGCTCGCGGCCATCGAATGCGCGCTTAATCCTCCCGCCACATCGACGCGCGTCGCCTGAGTCAGGGCCGGCGCCGGCGCCGGGGCAGGTGGAAAACCGGCAAAAGCCGCTCCCCTTTCGTCCCTAGTCCAGCCACGCCCTTTCCGACCGCTCGATGAGGGCGAAGGCGCCGGCGGGGCCCCAGCTGCCGGCGGCGTAGGGCTTGGGCGCCATGCCGGCGTCGGCCCAGGCGTCGGCGACGCCGTCGATCCAGCGCCAGGCCTCCTCGACCTCGTCGCGGCGCACGAAGAGGGTGGAGTTGCCGTGCATGACGTCGAGCAGCAGCCGTTCGTAGGCGATGCGCCGGCGCGCGCCGGGGCCCTCATAGGCGCGCAGCAGCGACAGCGAGAGCGGCAGGGACTGCAGCCGCATGCCGCCCTTGGTGATGCCCGGCGCCTTGTTCATCAGCAGGAGCTCGATGTCCTCGTCGGGCTGCAGGTCGATGACCAGGCGGTTGGCGATCAGGTCGTCCTTGGCTGCGTCGCCGAAGATCGAATGCGGCACCGGCTTGAACTGGATGGCGATCTGGGTGCGCCGCTCGGGCAGGCGTTTTCCCGTTCGCAGGAAGAACGGCACCCCGGCCCAGCGCCAGTTGTCGATGTCGGCCCTGAGCGCCACGAAGGTCTCCGTGCCCGAGACCTGGCCGCGTTCGGCCTCATAGCCGGCGGCTTCCTTCCCGCCGACCACGCCCTTGGCGTACTGGCCGCGGATCGAGACCCTGTCGACGTCGGCGCGGGTGAAGCGTCGCAGCGACCGCAGCACCTTGACCTTCTCGTTGCGCACCGAGCGCGGGTCCATGTCGGCCGGCGGCTCCATGGCCACGAAGCAGAGCAGCTGCAGCATGTGGTTCTGCAGCATGTCGCGCAGCGCGCCGTACTCGTCGTAATAGGGCCAGCGGTCGCCGACGCCTTCCGTCTCGGCCACGGTGATCTGCACGTGGTCGATGGTCAGGTTGTTCCACAAGGGTTCGAAGAGGGTGTTGGCGAAGCGCAGGGCGATCAGGTTCTGCACCGTCTCCTTGCCCAGGTAGTGGTCGATGCGGAAAATCCGCTCCTCGTCGAACACCGCCCCCACCGCCGCGTTGATCGCCAGCGAGCTCTCCAGGTCGCGGCCGATCGGTTTTTCCAGGACGATCCGGCTCTCGTCCGTGGCCAGGCCCGCGGCGCCCAGCGTCTGGCAGATCTGGCCATAGAGGCTGGGCGAGACCGCCAGGAAGAACATCGGCCGGTCGCAGCCCTGGAGATGCGGCTTGAGCAGCGCCAGGCTCTCGGCGGACGTGGCGTCGCAGGCCACATAGTCGAGCCGTGCGGAGAACCGCACCCAGACCTTCTCGTCCAGGCCCTCGGGCCGGGCCCTGAGAATCTCCAGCACCTGTTCGACGAAGGCCTCGCGGGTGAGGGCGGCGCGCGCGGTCGCCAGGATCTTGAAGCCGTTCGGCAGGAAGCCGTCGGCGTCGAGGAAATAGAGCGATGGGATCACCATCCGCCGCGAGAGGTCGCCGGTCGCGCCGAACAGAACCAGGGCATCGGACAGCGCAGGCGCATCGGCCATCGGGCGTCACCTTTTCATCGAATGGGTCGTGGAGCCCGCATAGCGCGATTTGACGCGCGCCGCCTCAAGGATGAGCGGCGGCGGTCACGGGAACGGCATGACGGCGGCGGGATCGAAAGCCGCGTCTTGGGCGTTTCCAGAATGTCAGCGGGGCCAGCATCTTTTTATGTCGATCCAAGACCTTACTCTCGCACTGCCCGCTCCAAAGCCCCTCAGGCTTGCGGAATCCGCCCTGTTCCTCGATCTCGACGGCACGCTGGCGCCCATCGCCGCGCGCCCACAGGACGTGCGCCCCGACCCCCGCCGCACCAGTCTTCTTGAGCGCCTGGTCCACGGGCTGGACGGACGACTGGCCGTGGTCAGCGGCCGCACCCTGACCGATATCGACCGCATCCTGGAGGGCCGGGTGACCCCGGTGGCCGCGGTGCATGGCCTCGTGCTGCGCGATTCACACCGCCGGGTGACGGCCCAGCCGGCGCACGCGGGGCTCGACCAGGCGATCCTCGCCCTCCGCGCCTTCGCCGCCCGCGACTCCGGGATGATCGTCGAGGAGAAGGGCCTGTCCGTCGCCCTGCATTTCCGCCTGGCCGGAGCCTTCGCGGACGAGGCCCGCGCCTGCGCGCGAGGCATCGCAGAACGCACCGGCCTTGCGCTGCAGGAAGGCGACATGGTCGAAGAACTGCGCACGCCCGGTCCCAGAAAGGGCGACAGCGTGCGCGCCTTCATGAACCAGCCGCCGTTCGCCGGCGCCACGCCGGTGTTCGTGGGCGACGACGCCACCGACGAGGACGGCTTCGAGGCGGCCCAGGCGCTGGGCGGCATGGGCGTGGCCGTGGGCAACCACCGCGCCACCCACGCCCGCTATCGCCTGACGGACGTCGAGGCGGCGCTGGCCTGGCTGGAGGCCGCGCCATGAGCCGGCTGATCGTCGTCTCCAACCGCGTGACGCCGCCCGGCGGGGCGGGCGAGGAAACCACCGGGGGCCTGGCCATGGCGCTGGCCGCAGCGCTGAAGCAGTACTCGGGCCTGTGGTTCGGCTGGAGCGGCAAGACGACGCCGGAATTCACCGGCCAACTGGCCATGCAGACGGTGGAGGGCGTCACCGCCGCCGTGGTCGATCTCGAGGAGGCGGACCTCGACGAATATTACAACGGCTACGCCAACAAGACGCTGTGGCCGCTGTTCCACTACCGCACCGACCTGGCCGCCTACGACCGGGCCTACGGCGCGGGCTACAGTCGGGTGAACAAGCGGTTCGCCGAGACCCTGGCGCCGCTGATCCGGCCGGATGACGTGATCTGGGTGCACGACTATCACCTGATCCCGCTGGCCAAGGAGCTGCGCCTGCTGGGCGTCAAGAACCGGATCGGCTTCTTCCTGCACATCCCCTGGCCGGCGCACCAGGTGTTCACCACCCTGCCCGGCCACGGCCAGCTGGTGCAGGCGATGTTCGACTACGACCTAGTGGGCTTCCAGACCGCCGAATTCCTGCAGGCGTTCGAGGAGTATGTCATCGCCGAGGCCGCGGGATCCCAGCCGACCCCGGACACGCTGAAGGCCTATGGCCGGACGCTCAAGGTCGGCGCCTTCCCGATCGGTCTGGACGCGGTGGATTTCGCGCGCCTGCTGAAGAGCCCGCGCGCGCGGCGGATGCGCGACCTGATGATCGCATCCACGGTATTCCGCTACCTGGTCGTCGGCGTCGACCGGCTGGACTATTCCAAGGGCCTCGAGGAGCGCTTCATGGGCTTCGAGCGGTTCCTGGCCGACAACCCGGACATGCGCCGCCAGGTGCTGATGCTGCAGATCGCCCCGGTCAGCCGCGAGGCGGTGGAGGCCTATCAGGAGATCCGCGCCCGCCTCGACGCGCTCTCCGGCCGGATCAATGGCGAGTACTCCGACGTCGACTGGAACCCGTTCCGCTATGTGAACAAGAACTACCGCCGCGACGAGCTGGCCGGCATCTATGGCGCGGCCCGTGTGGGTCTGATCACCCCATTGCGCGACGGCATGAACCTGGTGGCCAAGGAGTATGTCGCCGCCCAGAACCCCGACGATCCGGGGGTGCTGATCCTCTCGCGCTTCGCCGGCGCCGCGGGGCAGATGGCAGAGGCCCTGCTGGTCAATCCCAACAGCCCCGAAGAGATCGCCGACGCGCTCAAGCGGGCGCTGACCATGGAGAAGCCGGAACGGATCCGCCGCTGGCGCACGCTCTTCGACAACGTCCAGCGCGAGGACGTCACCGCCTGGCGCGACGCCTTCGTGTCGGCGTTGCAGGGCGCCCGGGAACGGCAGACCGCAATGGCCAGCTGAGGAACCGCCGATGGCCGACGACGCGCCTGCCAAAAAGCTCGCCCGCTACCGCTCGATGCGAGATTTCTCGAAGACCGGGGAACCCAGCGGCAGGGACAAGGTCCAGCCCTCCAGGCGCCGCCGCTTCGTGATCCAGAAGCACGCCGCCACCCGCCTGCACTACGATTTCCGCCTGGAGCTCGACGGGA
>Ga0307513_10000794_pt1 | contig 45935 bp, 33 predicted proteins | sample 15_EM_MG_FD_202174 | JGI IMG/M metagenome (GOLD analysis project Ga0307513, IMG submission 202174) | Populus trichocarpa ectomycorrhiza microbial communities from riparian zone in the Pacific Northwest, United States - 15_EM | ecosystem: Host-associated > Plants > Roots > Unclassified | place...
ATAGGCTTTCGTAGGCCGATCGAATTCGGCCTATATGGGCCTAGGCTGTCTTCCGGAGCGGCCTGCGTTAGCCCGGCCTACGGCCTATAGGCCGGCCTACCATCGGCCTGGCCCGTTGGGAACACTGGGTAGAATACAGAGGTGAAAAGATTTTCCATGTGATCGAGAGCAACTCCACAAAGACCGTATCTGGGGTGCGTGGATGCTTACCACATATGACACTACCAGATAGATTTCGATAAATCACTTTCCGGATCCCCGCCAGCTGCCTTGCTATAGACGTTGGTGTGCTAGGCAAGGAGGCCAACCAAGCACTCTTTTCACACCCTATGACCCACGCACCTCTTTCGCGATCTATTTGATAGCATGAAACATTCCAGTTGAGGGTACTCTAATACGACTTGTCCTGTAACTTGGTAGCCATTAACTTTAAGCCACAACAGGACTCTTTTCCAATTGCGTGGCAAATGTATAAGTGGGAAGGTGAAGCGTCTTTCAACCCCAAGAGTGGTTTATGAAAGAAGAATTAAATAAAGAACAGCGGGGTAGGTCGGTTGAAATTCACAAAGGTTCCATATGCAGGACATAGTTGTGTAACACTGATGGGAAATGGCTGAGAGGTATTCGGTTTGACAACGGTTGCACGATGGACTAGTATGGCATCAGAAGAGTGACTATATGCTTGGTTGAGACGTTAGCTTAAAGAGGAACATTTAGGATGTTTTAGGAATTGGCACTAGGGAAGACTAGAGGTTAAGTTAGTGGTTAAGGTTTACCCGGAGTTGGGATGCATAAGGGTCACACTATGATGGTTAGGAAACGGACGGTGGCACCAGGACTGCGAAGGATCGCAGAAGATGGAAGAAGTGGTGTTAGAGGATGAGACAAAAGGAATGAAACTAGGGGGAAAGAAGTTTCGGAAAACTTCTGAGGAGTTGGATGGTATGCGAAGATAAGAGAGAATGGCGGAGGGTGTTGTGGAAGAAGGGTTCTTTCTGTAAAGTCAAGATTGTGTACATATAGGACACGTCCGGAGACGCAGAAAAGAATAAGGACTCCAAGATACTCTCGACTCATCATAGCCAAACTTGTTTAAGGTCTGCGTCTGCTGGAGAATTTCAGTGGGGGGAGAGGCTGTGTTCTGGAGTTTCTTGGACTTCTTGGATTTTTCGTATTTTTTTTTCTCGTTCTTTTTTCAAATATGAGATGACGGAATATACTAACTCGTCTGGGCCTACTTGGTTAGAATTAATCAGGTGTCATGATTTGGTAGCCTATGATGCTAATGAAATTTCACCCGGGTATTGCTAACGCATATTTTTAGGATGCTATGATATGCGCGCGGCGATAATAGGTCGCAAGCCAACAGGTGCAACTATGATGCCCCACAACACCCAGGCATCATATGGCCACAGCTCGAGTCGATCTCGGAGTCAAAATCAAATATCCCATTACCCAAGCACTTGCTCGTAGGGGGCGTGAGGGTATACAGGCCTAAGTAAAGCCATTATGGTTGTGGTTGTAATCCTAATTATTATTGTGGTTATAATCGCGGTTGAATCCGCTTGTGGTTACACTGGTTTTCACAGAATTTATTCTGACTGTGAGTATCGAGGCTAAATTAGATACCCAGCATTGAAGTCTTCTGCTACATTTAAGCTCATATCAAGTGATATTTGATGATCCTTAATTCTCCCGTACGTCTACTCCATTTGTGCGAAACTTGAACCATCAGAGGCGAGCTCTTCGGTAGAGGTTTCGACTGGGACAAATTTATTATCTGCGGACTATGGGGGAACCAGGTGTCAGATACCAGGCCGTGATTCATAGGACTGAGGTGCTAAACGAGAAAACGCTGTGCGGGGTTAGTCTGTGTCGATAATAGCCAGAAGATCAGATTCACAAGATATAATCTTGATGAGCGAAAGAAGGTCGTTGGCACCGTATCCCATTTTACGCAGCTTTGTTGATTGCAAAAAATGTTCGAAATGTTCGTGAGCCTTTTTTCAAGTGCTCTAGGTGCTGCCATTTGTGGGTGGCTGGCTCGATGGCGGGGCGAATGGTAGTGGGCAGGGATCTCTGTAGTTTCATATGGCGTTTACATATAATACAAAAGGTAGTTTGCGACAATATTGGTTCAGAATCCTGAGCTCTCTCCCCTCATACAGAAGTGGAAAAAATGTCCTAATTTCTACCGAGAAAGTCTCGTGAATCCGGTATTAATTGCATATTTCTCTCGAATGAGTTGTGAGTACTGTACTGAAAATCCGCCATTACGGGTGTAAAATTCGGGGGTGTAGACGACCTTCCTCGCCAAGGTTGTTCAGTCACGAAACCAGATAAAGTAGGCCACGGTCAGCCGAAACACATGGTGACAACGAAACGAGTGGCAACTAAGCTAGCTTTTGCTTACTAAGGGTACTTTTTACTTAGGCTGTTTCGCGCCACCGTGGCCTACGTTAAGTCTTGGTGAAGCTTGGTCAGCAAAATCTGGCGGGATAGCGCTACACACCCCCGATGCAGAAAGATAATATATTATTATGACGCAAAGTTGCTCGAGTATTGCTAAACGTCTAACAGCCTTAGTGACTTCCCGTATGATATTTAATTTAAGAATTGAGAATTGACTATGCTTTTGCGTTGTGATTCTTGTGAAGTAGGCCGTTAAGGCCGAAGTAGTCCTATTATATAGCCGAAGTGGAAACTCCTCAGAGGAGGAGGATATGGGGGATTTGTTTTTCCACGGCGGTTAGAACCTGTTCTCACGGACATATCCCTTCAGATTTCCTGTTACTGGACCTCATTAGTAATTCTTCAGGTTCCACAACGAGCTTTTACTTTTGCAGGTTAGCAAGAGTAACCGAACTTTTGGCGTTGCAACGTTATACCACCTAGAACCGGAGACCCACCCCCTCACTCCCGAATTAAAAATCAAAGGGATCGAGAATGATAGATAAAACATATGATACCATAGCTAAGTTATTCCAAAACCCATATGCAACTATGTATAATACAACCTATCGCCCCTATATCCCCTGCCCTATGCGTCCGTAGTCCTCCCGCACCATCCTTGGGCTCTCTAAACCCCTAAACCCCTCACCGCCAATCATGACCTCTGTCTCATCTGCGGTCCCAAAAGCCGTATGCGTCGTCCCATCTCCCCGATCAAGAATTCCAAACCTCAGCCTCGTCTTCTCCAACTCCTCCGGGAACGGATCGCCACCGAGACAAACCCCCTCGTGATTCTCGACAAGCTTATCAAGCGTGGGATTTCTTGTCGTCACAAGGACCCTCGAAAACAGGGTATCGGAGGCAATCCCGTTGCGGTAGATAGAATGCATGCCGATGAATACAGATACCAGAGCTACAATGATGCTGATAGCGTACCCGATCCAGAGACTCTTGCGATTATAATAAAACCGATTCTCGAAACGCCATTTCTTGCACTCGACAGTTGTATTCAAGCCTATCTCGAGGAATGGAGTGCTAAGGAAAGTTAAGACCGTGTCCACGACCAACTTTTCGATTTCGCCTTTGGGGTTGGCTACAGCGAGGCGCGTAGTGCTGTTAATTAGGGGGTGGTAGTCTGAGTATCTGGTTGTATCTGAGGAGCCGTTCTTAAAGCCTAAGCCGTTTCTGAGTCTATTCCGGATGAGCCTTCCGAAACCGTTGTAAAGAGCGTTCTCACGATAGTCTGGATGTCCAGGACCCATTTTCGGTGGCTCGAATACCCGCCTTTTATCCGACGTTTTGACTATTGTAGATTGAATCTCACTAGTGAAGTTGAAGGTCACGTTCCAGGACGCTTTGAATAGGTCGCAACTTAACCAGTGGGGTTCGAAGACGGTTTTCCAGGTCCCGTTGTTCGAGTCTGCGGATCCTTCCACTACGGGGATGTTCGTGTCGACGACGTACCCGACTCTTAGGGTTGGCTCGTCCGTGAAATAGCCCTGCATATTTCCAGAGTCATTCCGGTAGGGCGGTTGAATGGCGGCATATTCATCGCCGTCGGATACAACAAATAATGTTATGGGGCCCTGGGGCGCCCAGTGTTTGTTGCTGATATCGATCCAGTCCATTGTATCTAATGCTTTTCTCGCCTCATCGACGCTTTTCTCCCGGCATTCATACCAGGGTGCGTCGAAAATTACATTCCAGGTACAGTTATACCCTTTGCAAGGCGAGGAAATAGGACGGGCAGTCCCTAAACAGTCTACTAATTTGCCGGTTCGTGTCATTTGGAAGCCAATACCATCGAGGTATAGAAGTCTATCTGGGCCCTCGGATCTGTTGAAGTACACCAGTTCGTACCCGCCTATTCCGTATTTTGGTCTCTCAGGAATGGCATCATTTTGTGCTGAGGTGTTCAAAGTTGGTATGGTACAATTAACTTCTGATACCATATATGCCAATCGCGTGGTAAGTGCTCCGGGGGAAATGACAGCGGCGAGGGGCATAATCCTAGCGTTGTCTTCAGCGTGATCCCTTTTAAATAACAGTGGATGAATAGCCTTCAACGGACCATGTTACCAGAGCCATGACCATTGCAACTTTGGCTCTAACTAGAACGTCTTTGGAATAGAAGCGTGTAGGATTGTCGGTCAATGAAAATAAGTTATCAATCCCTTTTAGTGTAATATCCTTAGCCCTTAGTGTATACCAAACTCGCTGCCTATAATCCTCAGCACCGCGCTCTCTCATTCCACCGCTACCACAAACTCGTGAGATCTACAAACCTGTATGCCAGAGTTATACTCCCGACCAACGCAGCTTTAGTGAGAAATGCAAGCGCCGTCCCGAACCAAGTCACTGTAAATTGATCCTCAGCATCCTCTCCATCCAACTTAAGATAGAACCAGTGATGGAGCAGAGATCCCAACAACCCCAGGAGGAATAATCCTACTATCCCACTCGGAATGGACCAGTGTAGTTTCATTCCCCGCAATCTGCCCCTGTGAATTCGTCCCCGCGGTTGAGAAGTATTGGAGGCGTTCGTCCTCGTTGAAGCAACTGACCATGCATCACTGAAAACCTTTCCAGTCTTACTGTCACCAGGGGAATCGGCAGCAAACATCTTTGTTGGTAGTAAACATTCCGTAGGCGTAACGCCAGTGGTCGCGGGTGGGCAGGAATCATTTTTACCCCCATCCCTTTGAGGTCGGTAGGGCTCGTAAGGGTCCATGTCCTTTCTTTCACAAGGGGTTCGATTTCTCTCTCAGAGGTTTTGATGGTTCCTTTTCGCAGGGGTATTCCATGTATAGAAGGAAGTTATGGAGTAGAGTGAGGAGGCACTGTTGCTACTTGTGGGTAAGAATTATTCAACGCTGATAAAACCCTGCCAGTTCATCCCCTTCTGTTACTGGCTGTTCAGATACAAGTACTACCAGAAGAACACAAATGCTGCTACAACAGCTGGGCTGTGTGCACTCCCACTAGAGTGTCAGCCAAGGAGGCCCGCTTGACAACGAATTCGGTCTCAGCTCGCTGACGGCTAAGCCCTGTGAAGGCGGGGCCCAAAAGTCGAGGATGGAACAAAAAACGACAAGAATGCACTATTCTCTCGTCATGATACCCTCCCGGGCTACGAAAAATAAAAATAAACTCAAGAGTTGGTGGGGGAATGATATCCGGGGTAGAGTCTTCGGCAAATACTACTCGATTACCCACTGATTGGTCGAGTTATCTATGCTTTTCATTACACCCTTACCCACGGTACACCAACATTTTTCCCTTAAAGCACATCTCCACTTCGTAATAATTCTCTTTAATTTAATCTCAGCAGAAAAACAAAGAAGTTTCCAATCTTGATATCCCATCGCCTGCGCATGGTACAGCGGGGCTAAATTGGGCACCTGCAAGTGCTTTTACAGCACCTGCAGCATGGTGGCGCCAAGTTAGAGTTTCTAAGAGCCATCGTACGATACCCCACTTTTGCCCAGCTCTTTTGTTAACTACCATAAAACCTCAGATAACGAACTCGCCTGGACTGGTGGTGAAGCAGTTTTCAGAGCTTTGAATGGCCCAAGAGGATGTCAAAAAACGCGCGGTTATTTTATCTGGTCTTGTTGGCAAGCTCTCCTTCAATCGGAGGATCCGATTTTATCTGCATGACGAGCCCAGCCGTGTTCGTCATACCTGAGATTTTACCGTAGGTTGCACTGGGCGGTCGGCAACCTGCAGGTGACAGGTCAGAAGCACCGGCATGCGAACCTCGACTACTCGCAATGTTGAAGGGTTTTTAGAAAAAAGAGTGCCATTGCATACCGCCAAAAGTTGGCACATTTTCTCGAATTTGGGTGGTATGCAATAGGAGTCTTTTTAAAAACCCTTCGACATTGCGAGTATCATACCAATTTCCCGTAAGTTAGATGCGTTAAGGTAAAAGTACAGTGGGTTCGGAAGTGAGGGGGGCGAAGTCTCGATGCTATGAGGTAGAAGGTGCCCAATGTCCAGTTACTTTTGCTATGGGACAATACCTTCTGGCTTACATTTTAAATCTTGATACAGTGTTTGGTTAGCTAGGGGACACCAAATAGGAAGTCTGCGGCAATGGTAAATATATATTCTGAACTCGATTCTAAGCGCTTCCCGTAGCAGTATGTTCCGTTAATTCAGTAAGAACTCGAGTAATTGGACCCGAGGCTAAGACGTCCGAAATGCCCTCCCTTGGAGGGCGAGCGCACAGCGAAAACTAATCCCCTGAAATGTGCTTAGGACAAAATAAAAGGAAAAAAGAGCCAGACCTTACCACCAAAGGCAACTCCAACCTCCTAGCATCGGGTCCAATTATTCGAGTTAGGGTATTGTACCTCGCTAGAGACGGGGGCCATTTGTATGGGGCCAGGTGTTGTAAACTCCCAAAGGGTTCTTTCGTAATAGCGAGATTTCCCCTATATAAGGGGTCGATTATAGCGGGGTGCGACCGTATCATCATGCAATTCGTTGGATCGATGATAGTCGCACTTTCGCTACTCGCTATTATTGACTCTTCTTTCCTTCTTTCTCTACGAGACTAATCGTGCCAAGGTTCATGGCGATTATGTAACTGCGCGCAGCTCCAAAATCTTGCAGGATGCCTACGGTGTGCCTAAAAGCGCAACGGAAGTTACCAGCACAACGTAGCTTTCGGTTTGTATGTGAATTGAAGAATTATGAACAGCTATCAAACATTCTCTGATGCTTTAAGCGTCCCTCCGGCTTTCTCACACATGGTTTTAAGTCTTTGCAAATAGGGCTCCTATTTATTTCCCCCTTCTTTTACAACTTTTATTTTGATGGGGTGGGACTTTGGTTTGGATTAATTCAATCATAATTTCATTACTGCCAATAGGGGCCTTGCCAATCACGGCTTTAACACCTGCGGCATTACGCTTGAAAGTTCCGTTGAGCTGGTGTCTTTCGTTGAGCTGTTATGCACTCTCCTGAGAGTGCCGATGATTGCGAGCAATTGAGCAATCGAGGGCTGTGACGGATCCAGAACCTTGGCACGGTTAGTTTATGTCCCCTCGGCCGTTATTGGGTTGTGAAAGGGATTTCTCTCACAAAACCTTGCTATGCAGGGAAGGCATGCGCACACCTTTGCTGCACTTCTTACCTTCGCGTTTATAGTTTTATTTTTTGGTATTGGTATTGTACCCTAACAAAATTAGCCATACTGGTACTTGTACGAGGCTGGCGACAAAAATGATGAGCAGTGTAATGGTTTTCCACCGGGAATAGCCATAGTCACAACCTTCTAGCCACTGATTTAGTGAAGCAATTTAGGCTGAATCTTCACCCATTTGCACAACAATTCTCTAGATTTTACTTTCCAACCACCAAGAACTCTGTATCTAGATTGGTTGAGGGATGGTTAAGAGAGTAAAAGTTGGTACATTGGTCTTGGCGCAATTTCTGACTATTTTGTATGGGAAATGGCAAGGCTTGGCGCTGTTTTCAACTTCAACTTTACAATATTGCAGGCCAAAGTGTCCAATAATTCTTTAATTATCTGTAATTGCCCGGATATTGGAAATAATTCTGGACCAGGATATCGAATTTGGAAATTTTTCGCACTCCCGGAATATGTTGAATGAAAAGCGTGGAGTAGCATGGTTTGGGTTGTTACATGCCATTCTGCTCACAATTTTTGTCGCTACCCTCATGCGCTCATATCTAATATGTTTCCCTACCCCTCGACAGCAACCAATAGAAAGACCTACTATCATTTCAATATTTCTCTCTCAGTTATAAAGAAAATTGTAGAACTTGAAAATAAAGTATAGATAGATTTTAGTGTATGCAAACATGATTCTGGTAAAACAAAAAGTCAATAGACATAAAACACCATCTGTCAACTAGTAAGTTATAAGGGGTAGTTTTTAGTTTTATTTTAGATAGGAAAATCAATTTTCTCTTAAGAAGACCAATAAATCTATCTTATATATCTAGAAACTGAAATTGAAGTATATCTTAAAATAGTGATTTGGATAGCAATTGAAGATTAAGGTATGATAAATTATTTGCATACAATATTGATATAATATAGAAAAGTAAAAATAAACCACCTAGTACAAAATGTAAGTATAATTAATAGAGGAGAAAGAACAAAGATGTTTGACAAAACAAGTATAACATATCAAGCTGTTGATAAAGGGTTCAGAATTTTAGAATATACCAATAGCTGTTATCATATTCAGGCTTAATAGTCCAATTTAGATATCATGAACATTGTTTAAAATATATTATTTCATACACCATAATATTATTATTATATTCTTTGGAAAATGCTTTCAAAAATTAAGTTTTAAATTAATTATACTAACTAAATGTCAGGCTTTATATGACAAATAGTGACTAAGCAAGGAAGATTTCATATGACTAATACTTATGACACAGAGGGTATGTAATTTCACATTACAATATCACTTGAGACATAGTATCTTACATTACTGGCCACTGGCATGTCATTATTATATAATGATTTGTTGATTGATTTTAGTGTGCGTTACGGGGTGGGGCGGGGAGGGTATTCAGGCGCCAAGCCCCGCTCTAGCACAGAGCTGGGGGGGGGGGAAGTTTTTGGGTAATGCCTAGGCTGCCCCTATCCTGGGACAACCCCCATGCTTTCAGTGGACGGGGCCCGGTTTGTTACCACAGAATTTTTAAGAGAGACCTGTCCGGCGTAGGTCTGGGGCAGGGGCCTCAGTGGGGACAGGGGCAGTGACAGCTGAAAAAAAGACCCTGTCTCCAGCCATTGAGCAGGGCAGGGAGCAGAAAAGGGCCCGGGCCCCTGTTTTCCCGGGCCCCGTCCACCCTGTAACAAACCCTAATTGATTTATGATTTATGATTGTCAAGTCTGATAATGTAATGGGTATGGCACAGGACTCATATTACGAGTCATGGTTTTCACGCATTTGACTAGTTTGAGCAGATGACTTGGATCCAGGCTGTTGATTGGTTAAAAGATGTTGTACCGAAGACTCAGCGGAGTGGGCTAATAGATTTCACATGATGGCTGGTTATGGGTAATAGGGGTTGCATGATGTGAGGTGATCAGTCACCAGGGTTAGGGTGGTGGGAAGTGGCTCATATAAGACTTTGCATTCTGCTAAAGGGGTAGGCATGAACCATCTCCTTTACATCTCCGGAGATTGAAATCCCAACAGCACCACAAATCATCGTAATAGTCATGCACCCAAGACTCTTCTGCGACGATAGATACTGCCTAGGGGGTGATATTAAGCCACCTTACCGCCTGTTCTGAGGTGTGTTGGCCTCCCCTCCTCGGGGTTCTCATTCTCGATAGTTGTTGACATCTGCACATGAAGTTGGGCTCTCTGTCTTAACCCACACTTGATTGGGAACTCGTGTAGCATTTTGAATGCTCGGAAAGCTTCTCACTTTGTTGATGGTCTCTGCTATAGTGCCCGGACTCTTGGTTGAAGTAGGGTCTGTCTTGCTTGGCTAGTAATGTAATTTACGGGGATGCAGCTCACCACAGGTATGCGGCTCACCCATAGCAACCATTGCAAAATCAAATCTACATTTGATTATTACAACAAATAAATGAGATATCACCCTGAGAATCAAGCTACAGGTGCTTGCAAGTCTTATACAACATGCCCAAGCAATTGCGCTCGCTAACGCAATCTCTACTACAAGAACCACCAGTGGCAAACCCACAGAATCCACACCATTGGGTAGCCCTCGTGTGCCATGTTTTTGCAAACACACAAGTGGGTCCCCACACCGCTTGAACCCCGCATCACCCGATTTCTGGAACGGTATTGTGGAGAATCAAGCAACAAACGTTTGCAGGGTGCCAATTTTCGATCCTCTGACCAACATAGCAGTGTCACGTTCCAAATCTCAGATCATCCCGATCTCACTACAGGTTGATCATGCAAACCAAGCTATCTGTCTTATGATTGGAGAAAATGGAAATATCACAAATGGAATACTCGATCATCTCCAGGAGATTTGGCAACTGTTGCAACCCCTCTCTGATCCCTATGAGTAGCAGCGCCTAATTGACTCCGATGAGTGCGACCTTCAATCACCAGACATGACAATGGGAGTTGCACTAGGTCTCAAGATCTATATCCTTCGGATGATATACCTATTCTCTCTCGAGAAGCACATGAAGGCTCATCAAGCTAGCTAACGAGTGGCTTCATGGCCTAGGGCACTTCATGAAGGCGTGTGTTCATCGTCGTAGGGATGAAAACCTAACCGGGTTTGGGTTGAAACTGTATTCCGGAGTAGTTTTGTTGTTGACTACGCTTCGGCAGGAACCTATGTTACCTGATAATCAGGAAACCCATCTTACGGAAGATGAATGGGCCAGGGTATATACCTATCGCATGAGAGCTAATCAGTATTACCCTAGCGGGAATAGCTTGCATAATTATGTGGGAGGTATATGCCACCATGGGGAGAGCATATATCTGAACTCAAGCTTCCTGAGTAGGGACTTCCCGCAGGCATCTGGGAGAGTACTCAGGAACCACAAAGAGTTCACGTTTCAAGCTATGGCTAACCGATTGGAACGATGATTAGAGAACAAGTTCTCTACTCTTACTAATCCATACGCATCATGCATTGATAGATGAATATCGCACTTGATCACTCTATATTCATGATACTATTGGTATGTCAGCATTTAGACTGCATATTCCATTATAGTCTATCAGGATGCAGAGATCGAAGACTGACTACTGGTGGAGTGGGGACACCCTCAGAAGAAATAGCAGTTGGGAGATTCTCAGAGTCGAGCTGGGCAAGATTCAGGGTCAAACAATGTTTGCACTTTGTTCTGACAAACTGAATTTATAGCAAGATACTTCTTTACTAGAAAAGTCAAAGTAATGCTGTAATCATTATCATGAGATATTAATGAAATATATGCAATTATATCTCAGTTGTTGCTGTAACCACCATGTGTGGGTATAGCCGGGGACAGCAACCAGGTAGAGAAGGATGCGATATTATCACGGGGAAATATACCCATGAAAGGAATTAGAAAATTCAACATTTGATCCCTTCATGCATGCCGTTCTACCTCTTTAACCACCTCGCAACAATCCCCGCTCTGGTAGCCTAGCTAAGGTAGTTTACAACTACCCGACTCGGCCCGGTTTTGCGATGGCTGGGCTGCCAAGGCTGGCCCACTTTATTCCAAGTCCATCGGAAACCCTGAACAACGATGTAAGGGTTCAATTATGGCAAGATTGGTTGTTCAGGATTTTTCGTTTTAGGCTCGAGCAAGATACTGTTTCTGAGTAAAATGGCCCCCAATTTTCCGAAGCCCCAAGAATACATTAAGATACTAGCTGACAGGCAAAATCTATGAAAAACAGAAACCCAAACTACTATAAACCCCAAAGAACTCGTTCGCCGATAGCGATCCCATCGTGTGTATCGTTGTTCCGCTGTCGGAGGCATTGGCTGGAATGTCGCTGCCCTTGTCGTGGCGAATCGTTGCCACCGGTATATCCCGCAATGACAATGAGGGCGCCGGGGCCCTTGTTGAGGGGTGGTGGGTGGGCAACAAAGAGCGCGAGCTGTAGCGAGCTTGATGGTGTGATTGTCAGGGGGATAGGTGGAAATATATATATGCCGAGGGTACTCGGGCCTACCGGCAGGACCAGCAATGTTCGGTCGAGCTAGGAGATCGGCTATACCTTTTTCCACCTCCTCCGGCGGCGCCGCTTGCCGGTTCAGGTTGCCCCCGAAAGGCTTACCTAAATTAGCCATGGGTGTCCAAACCCGCCATTAAGAAAGGCAAGAGAGACATCTCCACTAAGCACAGGAGTAACGCCCAAGTTATCAGAGCTCAACATCGGCAAACTAAAACTCCTCTCGTCGTGGCTGAGATCCAGCGAATGAGCTCTGCTTGTACTGTACTGATCCGGGATCCAGAACCTAGGTTGAAGGAGCTTCCCCTGAGCAAGAACACTAACAGAAGGAAGCTAAGAAGTCAGTGGAGGGGACAAGCGGCGCATGAAGATGAGTCTAGATCCCGGTATATGTGTAAGGAGCTGGTGATGCCGGAGATGAAATAGCAGCCAAGAACTCGAAGATGGAGGAGAAGACGATGAAGACTGCGCCAGTTGCCGGTAAAAACAGCCTGAAGAAGTATTAATGAGTTCCATCCCGGATCTTCCTCCTCTCCGCTGAGAAGAACAAGGGTTCTTTGCATAAGATTCATCCTCCACCTCGCTCCCCATAGGTTATCTGTGTTGAAAAATTCCCCAGGGCCCTATATCTCAGACATAGTTGAGAGATGGATGGCTGATGGTAGAGGATAATCGTGTTCGAAGACTGTTGGCGGACTGAGGAGTAAGGTATCAGGAGAGCGATGCTGTGTGAGTTATATCCAGTTAGATGGAGGAGGAATGTTTGAGATGTTTAGGAATTCACCCTAGTGAATACCGAAGGGGTTTCTAGGGGTTGAAACTGAGGGGCATCATACCATGCTGAGTGAGGAACAGGAGAAGCTGTCCGAATTATAATGGATTGAGGGAGAAATGTAAAATAATGTAGGAGGAAGAAACCGGACTTGAGGATTAAGGGATAGCCTTGGGGAAGAAGTTCGAAGGAGCTTTTTGGGAAAGGGAGGAGGTCATAGAAAAGTAGAGGAGGCAGTGGATGGTTTTGAGGAAGAAAGGTTTTTTGTAAAGTCAAGTTTTTGTATATATAGGACACCACCGATAGCACTGAAATAATAAGGACCCCAAGTTACTCTCCACCAAGATAGCCTATTTTTATTTTTTGGAATCCACAGCGCCCGTTATCGCTCTTTTTATAGTACTAATTCCCAGTACTGGGCAGTTGGATGAACCGTTCGGAGGTGTGATAGTAGCTAGGAAGATTATCGCCAACCACGAAAGCTTGATATCCCACCTGAAGGGTTCGAGGTTGGTTCTGCTGCAGGTGGTTGCTGAATCCAGGATGGTAGAAGTAACTGCTTCCATCCCATTCGCAGTTAGACCCACGGTGAGAAAGAGTCATGGAAGGGAATGAAGAGATGGCGAAACTTACTAATCATCGGTAGGTTCGTCATCCTTAAACACTGAATCATCTACCCACCAAGTTTGCTCAGAATCAGCGATTCTAATGAGCTGAAAAATCTCGTTGCAAATAGCCTCTCCCCAGATGTGGCGTGGTTGAAGAAGGGGCAGAGACGCTCTGTCTGGGCTAACTATATTCACACCCTCGAGTTAGTTCCTACCTACAGCTTTCGAGCAAAGCGAAGGGCGTTTGCACGTATGGATGACTCACTATTGGGTATTGTAACTCTCTTGCAGCGCTTGATATTTTTGAAACGACAATCGGGCCACATTTCTACCTGCCAGATGATGTCGCCCTCACCGCAGTCAATGGTCAAGCAATATAATTCCACAACTTCGCCTGGGTTGTTGTCGAGGGCAGCCATATTGTGGGTGTGGCAGTCGCAAAGGATATCAGCGACCTCTTTAAGGGTTTCCAGAACCGTTTCTTCTGAAGTAGTAAGAGCTGCGAGTATTTGATCGGCGGACATTGTGAAATATTGAGGTGATGTAGCGGTGGTGGAGCCTCTGTGTGGATTATAGGCAAAGGGTGGGCGGATTGAGACGGAGGAGGGGAAGGAGAAGAGAAGGAAGAGAGGAGGTAGAAAAAAGAAGCCCGTGCACTACCGCAACAAGGGCATAGCGAAAAACCCTACCAACTTTGATGTTTGCCACTAGGCTTTTGGTGTATCGTTGGCCGCCCCTCTGAGTTTTTTCTTTGCCTTTCTATGCTAAGGGCATGCCGATAAATCTAAAGAAAAAAAAGGAAGCGAAGAAAGAGTGAGCGGGAGGGCTATTAGTTTCTTCCAACTCCCCCTAAACCTGCCATGTGCTAAGGAGAACTTCCATAAGAGCGCCACAGGTTCTCACGAAGTGAACTGATAATTGAATACCATAACGCACGATGCCCACGTCTAATGCGGGGAGCAAATAGGGCGAATGTACCGCATTCCAGGGTAGTTGCTGAAAATAGTGGAAGCGGAGGGAATTGTTCGCGGGGATGGTTTGATACATCGGAGTGGAGCGGCTCAAGCGGATACAAGGTTTGGATTCTGCGGTGAAAGAGCCCATGATTAATTCGTTTGAATGTCTTGGAAAGGAAATTAAGAGGCAAAATAGGGCAGCATAATAACGGGAAGAAGAAGAAAAATCAAGGCAAGTGACGGACAAGTGGTAAAGAACAAACAGGAGAGCGGCTTTCAAGGCTTAAATGCCCCCCCGCCGGCGCACTCGGGTACCGTAGCCAAAGAGTGTCGGTATTTTCAACTGCAGTTGTTGAGAGATGATCCATTAAACTGAGGTAGGCGAGAATTGCCTGGGCTTCCTGCTCGCTATTCAGTATGTGGGGTGTAGGTGGAGATGGGTATTCCACATCATGGCCTGCCTCACCACGATAAGGTATACCTCTACCGTTCCTATTCCTTTTCGATAGCTAGTCAACTTAATCAACAATCTTCCGCAGAACAAAAATGTTTAATTCTTGACAGCAGCGAATTCAGCGATAACGAGTGATGAAAGATGACCGCAACAAGTTGTCCAATAATCCGATCGTTCCGTACTTAGTGAGAGTATGGTGAAGAGATCCAACACGGGCAGATATGAGCAAAGGAAAAACCTCTCCTAAAAGTTCTGAGTCGCTAGTTAGGCTTGCAAATAGTAGATCGAGAATTGGTGTTGTTAGAGTCACACTACCTCTAGTTCTTACCCAAACAAAACCTTAACGTCAACGCTGGTAGCACTAGATCGTTATGGAGGAACAATTCGGGGCCGGGAGAAACCTACAGATGGCGGTAGATATTTTTACGGGAGATTCTATTCCTCCCATTCCCGCAGCTTCCAATATCTGGGAATCTCTCCCTCCGCTGATCAAGAGTTCTCTCGCTTGGTGCCACATTGGAAAGGAAAAGGTTGGGACAAAATAATCGGATGAACCGACACGCAGGAAGAAGGGGTTTCTGGGTCTTTAGCGCGGCGTTCGGAGTACGGGAGAGAAGGAAAACTTTTGCTTTCGTTTCCCATGCTCACCCCTCCACATAGCAATACCGGAGGCCTAGGATTTTTGCGATCAAAGGAGGATGTTCTCTTTTATTTCTGCCGTATAATAAGATTAGTTTGTCGCTGAATTGACGGTTGAGCACTTGCTAGAATAGCCGCCGACCATCAAGGTGTCCGACTTCGCCTTCCGTACTTCTCTTCCCCTCACACACGCGCACCCTCCACCCCTCTCTCGCTCCACCGCCTTCTGCTATCAGAGCACTCCTAGATGCGGGCTCTGCTTCTGCATGAGGTAGGCCGACCAACGTTGTATAATGTCGTAGATTGATCCAGAAGGGAACATATTGTCAGAGAGCGCGAGTTCCTGACACCACCATACCCGCCACGATCTCTCCTTACAGCGCAAATAGTGTTTGCGCTCTTCCCCTTTCCTTTTGCTTCCTTTGAAAATGTCTCTAGGCTCCCGAGTGATCTAAGGCCCTGCTCCGCTGGCGCAATCTAGAGCACGTCCCAGAAAAAACAAGGCATTTCCAAGGAAGACCTGCGCTGCGCAACACCACAGACTTTCCCCAGAATATTCTCTGATTAATTAATCTCTTCCTCCTGCTATGTCTCTCAGTCCCTAGCCGACTGCTGGTAATTAACCCTGTGCCTTTTTCGTGTGATCGGGGGAAGTATTTTAATCGTAAAAGGCCGAATTGAGTTCGATGAACGTGTACTATAAAGCAATGGTGAGCCAAACAGATCAAAAAACACTGGGACACACGCCCCAACCGAGTTCAGTTGAGGTGATGAGCAGCTCAAGCGGGGACGAACGGCCATTAATTTCAAGCACTGTACAAAGGCTGTCAATATGGCCAGTGCAGTCACCAGATCGCACTCGATTTTCTCCCCCCCCCTGATGTTGAAAATAATAGACGCGGAGGTAGTAATCCAAGGTGAGGGCCTTACGCAGCGAGGCGGAACGACTCAAGCGAAGACACAGCGTTTGTACCAAGCGGCAAAGGAGCTCGCGATCGATGCTCTTGAGGCTCAAGAAATAAAAATGGTGTGTGAGGAAAATTCAGAAGAAGCAAGAGGTGAGGCGAGGAAATGGCCGGAAGGGAGAAAGACAAACTCGGAGGAAAATTTTCATAGCCTCCGCGTCTCTTCACTAGTGCATATAGATACCACCGTAGAATCAGAGTAACGTTAATGGCATATCCCGCATCAAGCGAGGCTACTCCCGAAACCCACCGTAGAATGTCTTCGGGTGCCCACGAACAATATCTTCCCCTGTCGCTGCAATGCTGTTTCCCCATATCACTCATTTGTCTTGGGCTGCGCTCTTTCATGCGGTTAGGCGGTTTTGGTTGGATCTCAATTATTCCGCAGATATGTCGCTCAGGGCGGCTATCTTTGTACAGTCCGAGTTTGGAGGCATATACCGGTGTGAGCGCGATGCGTCGTGGGCTGAAGAATGGAAACGGGCTTCTTCTCATGAAGGATGAGGATAGTCATGTTCTCTGTTTGTTCGGCTATTATGACCTTTCCTTCGGTTTATCCTGAATTATCGAAGTCGTCCGGGTCAATGTTAGAAAGTGCTACCGTTCTCATCGCCTGCATCTGAGCTTATTCCAGCATATATTGGTGGCCTCTAATATGAAGGGAGAGATCGAGGGCGAAGTATTGGGCGGGGGTAGATAGAGACATACGGAAGTAGTTGATTACTGGTAAAGAGTGTTATTTTCCATATTCTTCTTTCACTAAATGGAGCTAGAGCCACAGTACTTATACCTATAGAATGGCGGCTTAAATAGCAGTAATATTAATTCACTAGGTATGATCTGTGCGTACCTCCGACAGCATTGAAGCGATCCCTGGGACAACCCGTAGAGCAAATGTTAAATTACTAGAGGAGGCTCCTCTCGTGCTCTTTGAACAAACTTTAATAATCTCACCCTTTAAAGCTAAACTAAGGTACGCGAGAAAAGCCGGGAGAAAGCCCTCTATTGCCTCTATTGTCTAGTCATTGAACTCCCACATCACACCGGGCTTCTAGATACATCGAGAATTCTCCAAGTACGTTTACACCAGACTAGAAACTTCGCCTTGCATGATCCGCTATAAGGAAAAAGAAATGACATGATGATAAAAGAAACACAGAGAAGCGGAGAAACTCAAAACAGAAATCCGTATCCAGACTGAAAGTGCCAGTAATCCCATCGGCAGACCATACGCAACATAGTGCCGGAAGGCATAGGAAAATAGGAGGAGCTGCACGGTGGTTAGTTGGCGAAATAATTAGTTGAAGAATTAGCAGGCTTCATACCAGATCAATTTTTTGGTCTCACTTTTGTTGCGGTTTCTAGTAGTCCGTCTCGCGAAACTGGAGGCAATAGTATTTGGTATACTCAGCAGGCATCCCCGGTGAATGCTCACACTCACACTCCTTATCGTAGTACTCCCCGTCAGTGTCGGTTTCATACTGCGGTGCGAGCTCGTAATCATTTTGGTGGTTAGCACTCAGTTCATGGTTGGCCTGCCCAGGGGCTTCGGGGGAAGAGGCAGCATCGCTGCCAGCCGTATGGCCTTGATGCCCGTTCTCGATTTCTCCGGGGTTAATATCCGGTCTGTAGCTGTCGGTACCTTCTTCCGGCTGCGGGCTTTTGTCGTCCCAACGAGGTTAGATACCCGAAACAGAACAGGGGAAATAAGGAGGGGAATGAAGTGACCAAGAAACTCACAAAACATCGGTAGGTTGATTATCCTTAAGCACCTCTTCGTCCAACCACCACAACGCGTCCTCTGGCCTCGGATGCCTAATCATATCAACTATCTCATTGCAGGAGAACTCCCCCCACACCAGACGTGGTTGGAGAAACTTGGCAGGCGGCCCGTCCGGAGGACCTAGAATTTCTCAAACCTCAAATGAGTGCCCCGCGCGCCTCAAGTGATCCGAGAATAAACTCACTATTCGGCAGATCGACCCTCTTGCAGCGCGTGACACTTCTCAAAACACAGGTGGGGAAGATTTCAATCTCCCAGGCAATATCATCCTGGCAGCAAGGCACCGTCAAAGTATACCACGGGAGATCGACACCGCGGGGGAGGCTGTCTGCAGTCACCACGTGAGAGTGGTATGGGCAAAGAAGATCTGCGACCTCTGTGAGGGCATAAACGACCCTGGCCCGGACCTCGCCAAGGCATAATTTTTGAATTTGACAATCGGGGAGCATTTTTGTGGAAGCGTGGTGTTGATTGGAAGAAGGATGAAAGGAGATGGTTGGTTGAGTTGATGGAGGTGGGAAGGGAAAGAGACGATATGAGGGAAGAAAGGTTCTGACTGGTCATCGTGCTGGACGCGGGCGCAGGAGCTTCTAAGGAAGTAGGGCGCATAGAATGGTTGGGCGGATGTATTCTATAGCTACAAGTAGGGCTCATGCGTGATGGGGAAATAAATCCTAGGCGAGAATGCCCTACATCTCTAATGCCCCAAGCCACTCCCCTCCGAACCTCTTAGAAAGAAGGGAAAAAAATTGATCAAAGGATATGATATGTCACCTCGCCTCCAGCTATTCCACAGCGTTATAAAACTTGCTTTAATGCAGCATAACATCCAAGAAGCAGCACGAGTCTTCTATGGATACTCGCGACATCTCACTTGATGTTGCACTCGCTAGTCTGGTAAGCGGGTCCCCTCTAACGGATAGGTTCTTAGACAATCTCAAAAATTCCAGCACACCATACGGCAATCTCCCAAGACCCATTGCTATTGGTTAACCCTGCTATTCAATTCGCCGGGTTGATAGAACAGTGATTCCGCGAGAATACAATACCAGTGACGAGAACCTTGTTCCATACATAGTAGGATCCTTTCTGGTCCCGGGAAGAAAGTTGGGAAGCGTAAGATGCACTACGCCTGATTCCTAGAGGTGAACCCAAGAAGCCGGAAGAGCATAGCTAGTAAGAGGGCCAAGCATAGGAAAAAATAAACTTGGGTACAATAAACCCTTAGGATGTGACTTCTAGCCACTATGTCCCCCTTGAGATTATGTGGTAAAACACAGCCAAAGATTCTCTATTGTTTCCCAGCCACATTTTTCAAACGGCAACGGAGAGACATCGAGTGAGAAGATATGAATACCTGAAGAAGGGCTTCAATGGTTTGTAGATATTTACATTATTGAATTCAGTTCACCTTGTTTTCACACAGCCAATTGGTGAACCAAATATCGCTTTTTTCACCGTCATTTTTTTTCTAGCTCTCGCCGGTCGCAGTTCTCTTGTTCGCTTAGCTGTAATTCCGTACAAAATTGAATGGTGAGTTTCTCGAGACCACGTTGCCCCCTTCCATGATCTCATCCCTCAACCCTTTCCCTTCGGTTGCGTCCCCACCGTACCTTGCGGTTGCTTGCCACAGCAACTTACCCACAACGGTTCACCTATCACAACACGGCCAGGGCACAACTCGAATTTCCTCTCAAAATGTCATCCTCTGAAACACCCCCTCCTACTCCACAGGAAGCTCAAGAAGCTCTCAATGTGATTGCTGACCTCCTTTGCCCGGCACACAAACACCGAATCACCGCTCCGGGCATTGATCTTCGCAAGCAGGCACGTTATAGCATGGTGATCGACTGCCCCCAAGAGGACGGCACCATCTGGCAAGTGGGGATGTCCGCCGACTTTCGTGTCAAGGTAATCGGTCGCTGCAAGGTTCTCTCCACATCTGACTGTAAGTTCTTATGTCAGCAGAGGCCTGACACCCCGTTACGAAATGCTAGTGGGGCACTTACTAATCTGAAAATGAATATAGCACTCCCGGGCCACGCGAATATAACCACCCTTGTACCTCTCTGTGCCTGGGAGGGGCTCCAGTGCGATGACATCCTTTGGCTTCTTAGCATTGGACATCTCAAAGAGGGGTGGTGGGAGGACAACCCGTCGCGCTTGAGCGATCAGCGTAAGGATCATAGGTAAGGCTTTTCGTTTCCATATTTGCTTCATTTCCCTCCTCCCCCCCTTTAGTTAGCCAACTGCCGGATGGAGCGAAAAGGAAACGACTGAGATTAAGCGCCTACTAATGGAAATACTAAAAATAGGCAATCGCCTCACAATGCGGTATTTAGGGCACTTGGATCCCACAATTATGTGGCCTATTCCCTTCCCTCCACTACACTCCCTATCGCCAAACCCGGAAATAAGGATAAGCGCGGGAAGGATGAGAAACAGGATGGAGAGGGAACCGAGTCCCAAGATAACGTCGTACCGCTTGTAAAGAGAACCTGGGGATATCAGGCAGAGAGCCGTTGGACCCCTTCGGCCTTCCGCTGAACCTGGCTGTGGACCCATGCGGTTGTCTACTCGGTCAAGTCTCCCCCTTCTTCCGATATCCATTCGTTTACATAGATATCCGAGGGTTCCTTGGTTTGCTATATAGCTAAAGTTTCAATTTATCATGATCCCCCCCCTTTCCCGCTTCCCTTCAACCATTTTTTCATGAGGCAAGTGTGAAGCGATTCGAGACTTGGACACATCTCCCGGCACACTGGGAGAACACCCGTGACAGGTCTTGATTCTCTACATAACTGCTAGTGATGGACACGATCATGCTCGATCATAAATTTTTGGTGTGATCGAGCTCGATCAATGCTCGAGCATGGGCCAAATTTTCTGCTCGAGCATGATCGTGTCCATCACTAATAACTGCCCGATTGACTAAGCCTAGAATTTAACTCCCAATTCCCTACCTTCCGTCCCCTCTCTCATATCCCATTTTCCCGTTGCCTCCGACCCTCCTCCACCCCCGGCTGTACCGCCCGACCATTTTATGAAAAACGGAGCTACAATCAGTCAGTTTCTTTGGCTAACTTACACTGTAGATCAAGGAGTAGTAGCGGGGTGTTTGTAATGTGCCTCTGGTCTTGCGGAACACTTGAAGCCACGGTCTCCCATTCGCCCATCAGATGAGGTACATGTGGGAAAGGTGGAGGGCGTCGGGCGGTATCCCCGCGATCGCCACTGTTTGTGTTGAAACCGCTAGGGGCTCACTGGGGGTTCGCTCGCCATCGAAGATCCACCGTTCTAACCCGGATGACTACGATCTTGAGACCGGAAGTCTGAAGGCTTAGCCATGGATGAGATAAGAGAAGGTTGAGAAGAAGTAAAGGAATTCGTTATATATGACGACATTCAGGCGAAAGGAAGCTTTTCTATCAACGGGACACAATATGCTCAGACCTTAAGCAGCGTCTGCTGTGAGTTATCCAGCTTCCCGATCAAAAAAGTTCCCAGTTACAAACTCTATCCCTTTTTGTTTTTCCCCCCTCCCCGACTCACTCCCTACCTTGATCAGAATCCAGAGTTTTCTGTTTGTTGGCTGCCCCCCCCATAACTCCATACATTACCCTCCTCCGCCGAGATGTCTAGAGCCTTCATCTGGGAGTTAGTATATCGCAGGCCAAGTTACTAGAAATTTCTGTATCTCCCGGGTGGAGGCTAGGAGGGGTAGCCCAGGTCCGGCGAAGGGAAAGGGGTTTCCCCGCAATACCTGGCGGAGGCAATTTCGGGGGTGGTTATATTGTTACTGGTGACTAAGTTAATTCTGCCGCGCATTCAGTTTGGGTTTAGAATGTCCTTCACTGCCCCTTTGCCGACGATAAGTTGGTGGCGCTTTAACAAACCGGCCTTCATTAAAATTCTAGGAATACTTGCTATATCTGAGGCCATGTCCCCATAAAACAATAGTTACAAACAAAGCGCCAACGCACGAACGTCAGGCAAAACACAGAAACAAAGAAGATTCCAGCGCTTTCCAGAGACGACAAATTGGCTAACCGTCCCCCCGCATCAAAAAAAAAAAAAAAAAAAAAATTTGAATCAGTACCACGCTTAATTTCAGTGCGTAGGTAACCGAAAAAACCCGCCAAAGGGTCAGCGTACCAAACTTTGTCGATACCGAAAAATAATCATCGACAACTCTCCCTCACTCAAGTGCATCTAAACCACGTAAAGTATTAGAGTACAGTATCACCGTCTTCGTTAGGTGTCTTACCATTAAGTTTTTCCGCCACTTTCAACGGTGCCACAATTTCTTCATTTGCCTCCTCGGCCGCGCAGGTGAGTGGTGTATTCCCATATCCGTCGCCCAAATTGATGTCCGTGTCGTTGTGTTGAAGCAACGCCTTGACCACGTCAATATGGCCGTACGCTGCCGCGTTGAAGAGCGCAGTGTGGCCTTCCTCGTCTTGGGTGTTAGGGTCTACATCTTTCCTTTCCAGAAAGAACTTCATTACCTCGGTATAGCCAAAAACGGACGCACTCAGTAACGGAGTTCGGCCCTTCCAGCCGGGAACATCGGGACGAATACTCTCGCATGCGAGTAGTAGCTTCACCACCCCATCACATCCCAGTATCGCCGCCTGGCTAATGGCCGTGTGGCCCATTGAGCTCGACGCATTTGGGTTTACACCCGGGTGCCCCAACAGTAGACGAACAACTTTCCACTTTTCTCTCACAAGTAGCGAACAATAGTGGTGTTTGCCCATTGTGGTCTGCGGCGTCCGGCCGGATGCCTCCCCGGGCGAGGAGTAATTCCACTATCGGCCAATTTCCAGACTCTGCGGCGTATGAGATCGGTGTTCGGCCATTGTAGTCTGGCATCCCCGGGTTGATGTCCTCTCTACCTAATAACATTTCCACAACCAGTGTTCCCAACCGTCCCGTCCTTACGCCAGGGCCCTGGTGTCCTATAGTCCTGTCCGTCCCGGGCAGGGTGGGTAAGGACGGCCGGGCACGGCGTCCGGCTTTTGTAAACACTGCAGGACTGTAGGTTGACGGGCGGGCCCTGCAGCCTTTTTTTGGAAATGGGAACTTCCGGTAGGTACCCACCGTCCTGAGTAAGGACGGGCGTCACCTCTAGGTTACCTGCCGTCCTGCATAATAACGGGCGTCCCTTGTAGGTCAAGGAAGTGGAATGGGATCAGGGTGCTCAGAACCAGGATCGGATATCACCGGGAGCATGGGTTGATTGATAGCGAAATTTGATACATAATAGTAGAGCCTAAGCTTCTCTTCATTAGAATAAAAATGTTTCACATCTTGATAACACTTACCTAATGCTCATGAAATTCGAAAATGAAACATAAACAAAGACACCCATAGGGCCCGGCAGTCGGTCCCGGGCATAGGTCAGGACGGACTGCAACTGGGCGTCCGTCCCGTCCGAAGGTCTCAAACTTGGCGTCCGTCCCCTCCTAGGCAAAAGACGGAGGGTCTGGACGCTTGGGAACACTGCTCACTACGATGCTAGCCAGGAGCGGACCACCCGCGCCTAGCAATAGTAAGGCATCCCTAGAAAGCCGGGCGGAACGCAAGCAAGAAAGAAAGAGAGGAAAAAGAACAGAAAAGAGAAAAGCTTTCACAAAACACGAGAACGAGCAGAAGACTATAGTGAGTTAACACAAATGAGAGCAGGTAGGTAGGCTTTCAACAGACTTGACGTCTCGAATGGGGCTTTGCTAGTTATACCCTGCAATGGTGTAGGTCTTTTCCGTGAACTCCCGTACTTATGAGTAACCTAATTTATTCTTCAGGTTTTAGTATGTTTCCTAGTTGATGTGCGCCTCGTATCCACCGGTGTGTGTGACTGTGAGTACTAGGAGAACAGTCTCATGTGATGTCCGACCACGAATAAACGATTAAATTCGAAACCCACCGGGCAACACCTTGATTCCACTCAATAACTACCACTCCCTCGAGTTCTCGCAACTTGATAAATCATCCCTCCACACCTTATTCTCAATATCGCAAACCAGCATCACTCTCTTCTATACCAGCCACTACTACCATAAATGATGGCGTCTGAACACCATCAGAAAACGGACATTGGTCAAACTCTCTCTCAGCATCTCAACCAAGACCAGGCTAACTCTCTCTTATGAGAGTTTAGGAGGAGTGCAGTGCATCCGGAAGTAATAGAAGGGGATTGTTGTCTTACTGAAGGGTTAGAGGATGATGAAGCTCAGCATTTCTGAGAAAAAAGGTTGTTCATGGGTGCCATGAGATTGCAAGGCGCTTAAGTTTGCTCTTGCTAGGCTGATAATTGTGCAATCTTTTCCTGGGTAGTACCAGAATGCTTTGCAAATATTGATCACTTTCACAACATCAATCACAAATCACTTGACTTTCTCTACTATTAACGAGACAAAACATTGATTGTCAAAATTATATCTGTTGCTCTACACTCAGTTTATCCCAAAATTTAATAGAGGTATGGCTGAAGGATGAGCTTCACAATACAGGTGGGACAACATATCAAGGCATAGGCTGCTGGAAGGATAGATATAAAGTATTTAAACCTTGGTCATATCATCCTTTTCAAACTGATTGGCCAACTCATGTTATTGAGTATGGTGTTTCGGAATACAGGTGCTGGAACATATCAAGGAATAGGTTATTGAAAAGATAGAGATGAAGTATTTAAACCTTGGTCATCTCATCCTTTTGAAACTGATTGGCCAACTCATGTCATTGAGTATGGTGTTTCACAATCTCTATTCTATTGAGGGCTGAGGCCAATTGGTGGCATACGAACTTCACTTGGTAGGTGAAAATTGCCTTGCTGTTTTCAATCGCTGAGAAGACCAGAATCATACAAATCAAGCAATGGGAGATTGGAACTAACACCAATTCACCGATTACTAGTCGCCATAATAATTATAATGGAATAACACATGAATTTGTCAAAAGAATAGAAATTGCAAAACTCAAGCTCAACTTTGTCCCTTAGGGCTATGTTTTCCTAAAACTCTTGGTCTCCCAGTCTGGACAAAATAAAATGCATATTGTTCAAGTTTTAACAACTTGAGATATCGAAGGCTTTGCATATTGCGTCAGGTCAGAGGTGTTCTATTTATTCTTACTAAACCTGTTGTAGTTAGAAGATAGTTTGAAGAATAATAGTAACAACCTTGTGCTGTATCTGATACTACATCTTCCTCAAGCCATAGCTAATCTTATATACCAGCATATCTTTCTTTATCTAAACTTGTACAACTCCGTAAAATTAATACAAGTACACTTTCTAGTAAACATTAGTTACAATTATGCAATCAATAAGACTTTCCAACTCTCGATAGCTATCTTATATCTCAAACTCAATCCCAGAATATATATTTTCTTGTCTCTGCTAACTTAAAGCATCTCAAAGATATTCCAACTCTGATTATCTGCTCCCTTTTCTGAATCTTACTATCAACTTGCGCATGCTGTGATCGCTCAGTAACTTTTATCTTCTCTTATACAGCTAAAACTGGTTGTTGGTGAGTTTTGAGATTGTTTTGTGGGATCCCTATAGTCAATTGATTTTGGTATAATGTTATATATTATAATTTTATCATAAAATTATCTTACTGGTAATATTATAACCCTAATGTATATCTTACAAATGTCATCCAAAGAATTGTATGGTGACAATTCGCCCACCACAGTCACAATGAAATTTAGAATACCAATGTCAGCATAATGTTTGGACCCAAAGTCACAACCATAATGAATTCTTCCACACCAGCCTTAACATAATAGGAGCAGCAGTTGGAAATATACGCTCAACATACAATAACTAGTACTCAAAGTAGGGTGCGGAGTATTTCTCGCAAGAAATCTGATATTGGCAATACAGTATTGTTTCCAGCTTCAGGGGCAGCTGATCTGGATACAAGGACTTTGGGAGTGGGAAACAGGGAGACTGCTAACCAAAGGCATTCAGGGATACAATGTTTGGAGAGTACAAGATTGGGAATTTCATTAGGCTGGATCCAATAAGCCATCAAGGAGTTCACTATTTTGGAGAAGGGTGGAGAGTCCATCACCAGAGGTCCTACGTGCCATGATCCAAATTATCTACCACACTTCGATTTCTCAAAGATTCTCATTCCCGACTTGACCCTTGCCCTTTGCCATTGACTTGGGAACATTATTGATGCATCACATGATGTGTCATGTGATAAGTATATTGGAAGCAGCTATAATAGCCTTAGCCATCCACTCTTCAATAAATCAAGCAAATGATAAGCTAAGTGTTGTGAAGGGTACCCTGAGTGGAATAGAAATCCTGGACCTCCAGTGTTATGCCCGTTCAATAATCGGAATGGAGGACAATCTATTTGTATGGATAATACTTCGCAAGTCCCAGGGGGTTGCGAGACATGCTTAGCGAGGAGGTGGAAATAGTGTTCGTTACGGGGCAGAAAGGGGCGCGTTTTTACTCGCCACACCCCGCCCATTAACAGGGCCAGGGGGGTAGTTTTTATGTAATCCCCGCCCCGCCCCCGTGAAGGGCACACCCGCCCTCATTCCCTCCACTGGGCCCCACTTGTTACCACCTATTTTTAATCGAAACCCGTCTGGGGAAAGGGTGGGGCTTGGGCCTGAGCCAAGCAGGAGCAGGGAATATCACCAAAAAGAATCACTTCACATCCTGGGTGTTCTGAGCACTTCCCATCTGCATGCCAAGCATCTTGAAAACTGATATTACATCTAAATCGCCAACTAAAAACATTAGAAATACATCACTATTAGCCTTATTACCCTTTTTGTAATTCTGAATCACCAAACTGGCTTGGTAATGCTTAATGGTGATCAAAAACAAATATCTCAGGTAGATAAACTCAGTTTATAAGTTATTGATTTCGAACAGATTGCACTTAATGCCAGTTTTTTATGACTATTATTCTTGGTACATACCAGGATTCAAAGTCAAGAGCTGATTTTTGATAATCAAAAGTTAATTCGACTATTAGCCAATAGTTTCACACCCTATAACCTTTATAATCATATTCAAACAAGAAATATCTCCAATAAACCTTCTCAAGTAACAGGTTTTTGCATCGTTCTACGTTTTTTAGTCAGAATGCATACCGCTTTTTGAGCATACACAGGATGGACTCGGGAAGCACCAGGAAGCTCAGGATGCGAAGCTATTCTTTTTGCTAATGAATGCCGAAAAAGACAGCCAGCCCCAGGCCGCTGAGTGGGGTGGGACTGGGAAATGGGCTTGGGGCCTGCATTTTTCGTGCCCCCATTCGCCTAGTAACCGACTCTAGGTGAACCAGGGATTAGTAGCAGTTGTGGTACTTGATTCTTTTAAGCCAGGTGGACAGTAGCACCTTATTCATAGAAAGGTGCCTGTCCATATACGCATGAGAAATCTACCGAAAACAATATAAGAAACATAAACGAGAACTTGTTTGACCCTGAAATCCAGCTAAGTGAATCCCAAACAATGTGCTTGAAAATATCTAGGTGGGAAGCCATTATTGGAAATATCATGTCCAAGAATGGTGCATAAGAGATGCATAAACAACCTTAAAATCCACTACAACTGATTGGAAAGCACATGTTAAATCCCCTGATATTATCCTGAAATATACAGTAAAACACCATAATTTATATCTTAGCTGTAGTAATGTAAGGAGTGGACAGGCATAGCCAAAACACAAACTAAGTATAAAGAATACATGGTAGTGTGATGAATATACATAGGAAATATTCAGAAAGATTTCAATAATATTTGAGGTTTGTAACACTTATGCCGGCAACCTCAATGACCAATGGTTTACTTAGTGAAGCTCCAGTTATTGAGAAAAAGTGTCCGCAGTGCAAAGCTCAATTACTTAAATAATAGGACTACATTCTTACGATGTTGAGGTCCATGTCAAATAGAAAGGACAGGAAGTAGAAGGGGCAATCCTAACTGAGTCCTGCATTCAGATCAATCCTGCAGGTGAAGTAAGCACAGTGAGAAGGACTAATAGTGACAGAAGTGCTAATATGGCCTTGATCAATAAGAGCAAGGGCTGAAATATCTTGTATGAATGAGGTGAGCAGAACACGGTGCCCAATGGAGAACTTAGTTCCTGGAGGATTGGAGTTGCAGTCAGAGAAGTTAGGTGATTCAAGCAACGGATTCTCAAGTAACAAGTGTTGGCCCAAAGTTGGAAGCAATGTAGACTTAGATTTCGTTATGGCGTAGGGCAGGACGGGCTTGAACTCGTCAGGCCACTCCATTACGACAGGCAGGTAGGATCATTTGAGGAAGGATCCCGGCCCTGGACTCTTCCAGGATCTGTACCCACCAATGCGCTGGGCAGGACCCCATTTCTCCCCCCCTGGTTTAACCGTAACACATCTATTGACCAGGGGCCCCTGGGGGCAAGGGCAAGGAACGCTAAAAAAAACATGCCTCGCCCAGGCCTGCTGAGCCGGGGGGGTGCGGAATTGGGCCAAAGGCCCAAATTTTCGTGGCCCTGAATGTCCTTTAACAAACACTAAGTATGCTCAAAGAGATTGTCTAACCCAAACCACCTCCAATCTTGGTAACACGGGCGGTGGTCCTATTACTCATGGCCTGGTTTTTACCCATAGAACTTTCTGTGCGTGCAACCAACACCACATTAAAACATCAACAGCCTAATGCCAAAACGAATTCACAAAAAGTAAAAAAGATATGACATGCATAAGCCGAAGCTCCAGAATGCAATTGCGGATTTCAAATCCTACCTGGAGGCAAACCTGAGTCATGTTGCTATTGACTATGGGACAAATCGGAAAAACTTATACAATAGACTGAATAGCAAGTCCCAACCTGCCCGTGAAGCTGATGCAATCAAATGATACTCATCTCTGAGGGAGAGATCAGGGTTTTAGAATAGGTTGAAAAGTGTAATGCTCTAGGCTCTCCACCTAGACATAAAGAGCTTGTCCGCATAGTTATACATTTTCATAATAAGAACCATGAAGATGATGCTACAATTAAGACTCTGGAAGATTATTATGGACCTGATTTTTGGCCAGGGAGATAGAGGTAACCACTATTGTATCTAGGCTATGGACCGTGAGCCTATGCTTACCCAGAATCAGGAAAGATTAGAAGATTTCTTGATGCGGCTTAGTGAATGCCTTCTGATTCAGAATGTTGGGCCTAAGGACTTCTGGAAGGTGAATGAAAAGGGATTTCAAATGGGGAAGGGTGTTGGAGCCAATAAGCTAGTAATATGCAGAGTTCGGGTTAAAAGCCCAGGGAAATGAATGCAGCAGGGAAACTGGGAGTGGGTTACCTTCATTGAGACAGTTTGACATCTCAGAAAGGTACTGCCTGCATTTTACATCTATCCTGGCAAGGCCCACTATGCTGGGTAGCATAATAAGTCTCAGATTGATAGCAGAACTGAGTTCAGCTTTACAGATAATGGCTAGACCCAAGATTATCTTGGTTTATGATGGCTGAAAACCCACTTTGACATCCTTGCTCCTCCCTCCAAACCAGGAAACCAACTGCTTCTACTTTGCAACAACCACCTATCACATGTTACCTATTAGTTTCTCCAGTTCTTTTTACAAAAGATAATAATCTAATTTTTCTTTCTATCTCATGCCACCCATATTTTACGACCTCTGGATGTTGGTGTATTTGGACCTTTGGAACGGTATTCCGCTCAGGACATTCATACATGAACTGCAATCCAACCACTACATATCTTCTTACTCAAGGGTGATTTCATTCCTCTATGTAAAAAGGCCACAAAGAAAGCATTTACCAGTTGAACTATTCATTTGGCTTGAGCGGCCTGTAGCATTGATCCTCAACAAGAGCCATGTTCTTACAAACCCTAAAGTCAATGCATACTTCCAAAATACTCCAGGAGGATCTCTGGCTACATCTCACAACCTCAGTTCCTTGCGCCTGCACTCTACTTTGAGCCAGTCACAAATAATTCGCTTAACCATTCCATCAAACCTTAAGGATTCAATAATTCTCATTAACTGCCTCCAAAGTATGCTTACAAAGGCCAAAGCGGATGTGACAATCACACGAGAAAAGCTTCCACAGTATATGGTACATGATAAACCTACTCCAAAGAATAGAGAAGTCCTCCCTCGTGAACTCTACATTGCACTGGAAGATTTGATGGATACGAGGTGTGGGGTAGCTGATCCCCTTGACGCCAAGGAGAAAAAAGTATCAAAGAAACAACCTGTTTGAACAAGAAAGGCCCAGCACGTGGTAGAAGCCAGTAGTAGAACAGAGGATGATCAGGATTTGCCTGCTGTACCATTAGATTCTGACTCTGACAACGACATAGAAGACCCAGAATCTGCGAGTAACAGAAGTACCTATTCTTCCGCATACTCTGATGTTTTACCCTATGTAGCCCAACTCCAAATTTCCCCTACTCCTTCTTCCACGTGTCCATTTTCCCTATCCGCAGGGCTGGTAGCAGGTACTGTACACCCATTAAGGAGGACTCATCATAATCACCCCTACTCAAAATAAAGTTTAGCATTGTTTCCAGCTGTTTTCTTACTACAAAATTTGTTACATTTGGTCATATCCTTTCCAATCTATCTACAAATGCTCAAGAATCCAGAGAATTGAATTACAGCCACCAATTCCCTAAAATGGCAAAGTTGTGGTGACTTTTGATAATTTGATCGAGATTCTGTGCAAAATCATGTTTTGGGTAAGAACTACACTACGGATAATGGAATCCCCAAGCATGTTAGTAGTTTAGGGAGAGATATTGAAGAGTTGTCAGAGGCCAGAAGGCGACAGAGGATGCAGTGAGTTTATGTGGAGATTAACAAAATAAATGAGGGATGAGAGTCATGAGAGGGAGGAGTAGAGGAGACAGAACTAAAGGGAGGATAAAGCATATAAGAGTCAAGAAGAATATGGTCACTATGAGGATCATGACTGGTTAAGTGGAACTTCAATAAGTAAAAAGGTTTCATTTATAATGGTAGAGATAATGTGAGGACCAGACAGGTAGCAAAGAGTCACAAGGTGATTGAGGTATAATAATAGCTTGGAGAGTAAACTCAATTTGTGGTCAGATGTGTTTTTTTTGCCAATCTTACAGGTATACAAAGAAGGTTCTGTTCGCTGATTTAGCAAAAATATTTGTATTTGATTTGTGTTTTCCACTCTCATTGCCTCTAGTGGCTAGTTGTCTTGTACATGTCAAATCAGGTTATGGTCCACAATTCTTTGGGTCTTGTGAGTTGGTAGTACTGCTTGGTAGCACACCCCGGTTGGTCATGTTGCTATTATAGTTATTGATTATTAATATTAGTATTGAGTCAGGGAACTCAATAGTAATTGGTGTATTGGAGAGGTTCAATAAAAGAAGCGAAAATGTCACAGGCTTGTTAGCTAAAACCAGGTTGTTGACACCTGGTGAGTATGAAGTTTTCCTGAACTCAGTTCGGATTGTAGTTTTGTGTGGTATGTAAGATGGGTCAAGCTGTAAGTAGCATGCTTTGGGGGTTTTGTAAGAATAGTATTTTAACAGGCCCACATCTATAATAGTTCGAACCAGAGTTGGTAGTGCTGGGCTCAACCCATGGTACTGGATTTCAACTTAGGAATGGAATTGGATTGTCTGTAGAGCCAAGGAATCTTGCGGTATATGGTGGAGTCTGCTAATCCATAACAGTCATCCAACACTTTCTCTCTCTTTCCTATTGGCTGAATAAATCATTCTTCTCATCCAGTTCCCTGATTCTATTCCCCCATTACTAGAATATATTACCTGGCACCCAACATGTCTAATTCAACATTGCAAAATTGGCTCTCAGTCCGCCCGTTCCACTTACATGGCTATATTCTACAGTTGTCGCTTTCTAAGGTAATCCTGTTCACTGACATCATTATGGCATTGAACTTAAGCATAAAAATTCAATTAGAAACTTGATCCCATAATAGGAAGTATTTTGACCGCTTACATTTCATCAATCTCACTTGTTGAGTTTTCATAGTCGAGGTAGAGTGGCTGGCCCAAGTTCATGAGACCTTATCTATTCAGTTCACTTTCAGTGCCCATGTTTGCTCTTTTATCTGAATATATATTACATTACCGGACAATTCCTCACCTGATAGTGAATTCCATTGTTTATATATAGGCTTTATCATCGACTGGATATTCGTTTGTAACCTGGGAATAAGTTAAAAGTCCAGGTCTCATACATAATGTAATCAAAATATTACCATTCAACAGATATTCAGAAACCTCTATTGCCATCCAAATAATGGTGCATAGCATGTGCCCACCATTAAGCAATTATAGATGGATCTTTCACCTATCTTGGCGCAATAATGTCTTCATCAATACTTACAATATCAAACATCTTAGCAAACAGGTTAACGATTTGAGGATTTTGTAGCAAGAGGTAGAAATACAATATCGATCAAAATGAACTTTACAGAACTGTTTGGTTGACACCTGCACTTTCTTGATTGTAATCTTGAACTATGTAGAGCACTATTCCTCTCTCAATTTCTTCACATATGCTACTAGTATGTATATATTTCTATTTTATGATATTTGCTATATATTTTGTCCTTAAAAGGTACTTCCTACCCATTTCATTCACTACACACTGTCACTCATACACTCAGCCCTGTCCATGTCCCATTCCCCTATTTCTCAGAGTCCCCACCACTCTGTACTTGCTCTATCACCTGCTACTCCTCTCCTCAATTTATAATGCTACAAGAACTATGGCCAGATTTGTGTCCATATCCCACTTCAGCTTTTATGTTAGACAGAGACTTTTTTTTGTATGATACTCAAAGATGGTTGTTGGTTTACCAATTCCCAACCAGAACTTTGCTCTTACAATATTTTTCTTCAGGTGGTATTCAGAGTCAGAAAATAGAGTGCCACAAATAGTAATTAAGTGAAGACAAGATTTCACATTTCTAATAATTATTAGTCATAGGTATATTATGTTTTACCCTATTATGATATCATATTTGACTTATACTATCTCATATCATGAGGGAATGGCAACTTAGTATTATTATGTGATTTGAGGTAAGCCTTGCAGTTACCATTGCAAGGCCTCTAACCTAATGAATGTTCCACATAACCAATATTTAGGTCATAGGTTTCGTGCATGTAAGCCAGTTAGGCACTTGAGCAATTTTGTCACATGATAATTTATTGGGAGGATATGTTCCGCGGTTGACTGAAAGCCACCAATATCAAGAGTGGGCCTAATGACTCATTATGAGTTATCAGGGTTAGGGTTTGGGAATTGATCAATATAAGCAGAGCCTTCCAGTGAAGGAGAATACCATTTCACATAACTATCTAACTTCTTTTCTACACTGTATATTTATATATTCTTTCTGCTCTACAGTACAAACATACGTACACTACTTGGTCTTACAAGTTGTGATCTCAGTATCTGAAGCCGATCGGCCTAGCATCAGAGATAGATTAACAATACCACCACGTTCCATCTGCATGAAAACTAGCCAATATTGTACTATCTTACCAGATAGTACTAATATCAATTAAGGCAAGAAGAAATCACTATTGAGATAACTAAGTCGTTACATATTACACTAATAGGCAACAAGATAGAACTGTTATACAGAGTGAGACAGTCAATATTCTGGTGTACAAGAATTTGATAAGTAAATTCTATGGTTGGCTGTCAACAATCTGCGGATAAAAGATGTTGAACTGTTGTTGGCAAAAGATATAATTGAGTTTGACACAATTGACCTTTGTGGAAGATATCTACTGCCATAGGCAGCTCACAGCAGGTATCGACAAGTAGTGAGAGTTCTTGTGGTGCTTTTCCGGTCAACTGCATTCACAAGCACCTAATTCCTGTATCCTGCTACCATCTTCCACTACTATTGAAGGCCACACTCTGGTTGTCAAACTGTCTTTAAAATCTAAGCCTGTCAATTTAAATATGCAGGACATTTAGAGTCAAACCTCACAATTCTAATATTCGGCCAATAGCTGTGAAGGAGTTACAGAGCTACCTTCAATGCAGAATTTCATTCTAAACCAAATATTGAAAGGGTCTCTAAAACACCTATATCTTGTACAGTGGAAGCAGAGTCTGATAGGATAGTCAGATTACAACTCAATATAGAAGATTTTGATCCTGATTTGTCAGATGATAATTTCTTCAAGCTGCTATTCTAAGTTGTTAAATTCAGAGTTGTTAGAATTGAGCAACAAATACGTAATTAAGGAGATATTAACATGAGCATGCTATCTGATTGTGGCAAAATATCTATCCTGTTAGCAGTCAAGGGAAGCTATGGGAGAATTCTAGCATTACTTCTACCTTAAGGGGATAGTAAGTCACATATATCAGAGGAGAATTGACTAACAGCTGTGTTATTTGCTAAATGCCAAAGGAAAATCAACATTATGCGACTGATTGAGATAAATAAGGGGAAATGCAAACGCATTGTACTCTATAGGCCACATCGCCATACGTCAGATACTCACAATTAGATATGATGGCCTTTGGAAGCGACAACTTAGAGAAGATTTGGTCTGATTTTCCCAAGTGGACACAGGTCAAAAGCACTATTGATGGCGTCTGTATTTTGCTACATTAAAGTAATTAACTTGCTTCCAGAAAGGGAAGAAATACAACTACATAACCAGTATGAAGAATGGTACACTGCACTGTTCAACGCGGCAATATATGGCTGTTGTAGAGTAGTTAAGAGAATGATTCAACAGAAAGACGAGTATATCAATCTAGAAGATAGAGATAGGAAAACACCACTCACCTGCACTTTTGTAAAGGATTGGGAAGAAATTGTCACAATACTGCAAGGGACAGATAATCTTAATAGTAAGACACATAACAAAGTCTCCCAGACTGTATGTTAATACGCTATAAGCTATATATACACATAAATAACAAAACTATCCATATTGTGGCAAGAATTATTTTCCTATAATCACAGACCAATAGTTGGAACACTCTTGGCATAGCTTTTTGTACCTCTAATGTCACCTCATATATCCTGTTTACTTTCTCTCTTTGACCATATTTGCCCTTACAAGTATATGTTTGACCATATTATTTTTTCTCTCATTGGTATTTTTATTTGTTATTTGATATTGAGTGCCTAATAGGGTAGGATTCAGAGGTACTGCATAGAATTAAGCTAATTGGGCAAATGAGTGGTTCGTCAAAAAGTCTGATGATTAATAGTTTTGTAAAGGTAAAGCAGGAAGCATAGTCAAAAGATTATCTTAATCACTTAATAATATATGATGAAAATCTTACCTCCATTACTTGATAATTCCTCAACTACAGTGGCAGTATGCTATATTTTTACCAATATTTATACTATTGGCATTTTTCTAGTTCAAAACTCAATAAGAGATACTATATTGTAGTCTCATGATTGACCGCTTTGTAGAGGTGATTATCATATTATGGCATCATTAAGGTTTCAGAGAACCTTAATTCGGATAGTACGCACCATTGACCTCTTTTCTAGCCATGATCCTAGTATGATATTATTGACCCTATTGTAATCAATCTTATGATACTATTATTAGTCTTTGTTTAATATAGTGTCATAGATGATGCTATATATGATGTTATTAATCTCTATCCTTTGACGTTTTAGTAAGATATACCCCCATATATGCTACTATCACTCTTTTTCTAAAGCATCGTACTATGATATCATTGATATTTGTATAAGCCTGAGAACTAGTGCTCTATATGATATCTTTGACCTCTGTCAATAGTGATATCACATTTGATTCATCTTTCAACCTTTCAGCCAACCAGAGTCCTAGGATTTGGCTCATACCTAACCCTGAAAAAGCAAATCTGAAACTCAGCCAATGAGAAGGCTTTAATGTCACAAATGTCTTAAACTATCTGCTTATAGATTATAGATTATAGAAAGTTTATTGAATTAAAGCCTGTTTAGCAGGCTAGACAAACTTTTCTTTTTTACTTTTTATGGGATTTGTGTCAGAATTTTAATATATCCAAATTGGATTTTTTACCAAGTGTTACTCGAGTATGCGTGTCCCAATTTCTTCCGTCCGTTGGTAGTTGTACTGGCACTGATGTTCCCCAGTTCGGCGGTTTAAAGAAAGTTACAAAGCAAGAGAGAAGAGAAATATCGCTGCTTTACATAGACTCGTCTCGCCCCCCTATCTATCGAGCTCCAGCTACCAACCCCCTGCTATCAACTTGACCTATTCGGTTCAAAGTAACGACAGGCACTGCTTATTTCTCTCCGAAGCGAAGAGCTATCATCAATTGTCATTCATGCTCTGCCTGATGATCGGTTACTAGCTAAAAATGCTCTAACTTAAGAACAGACCACTGTTCTCAGCCGTCCGGGGCCCGGCGGGGCCCCGCGTGGGGACTGCCAAGAGCCCCAGAGGGGACGGGACGACTAGCTGTAGTCCGTCCAGGGCGCTTTAAGGGCAGGACCGCCGTCTTTAGGCAGGACGGCGGGCCCTACAGGGCGAGACATGTTAGTGCAGGGCAGGGGGATGGACGGCAGGGGAAGGCCGGGGACAGATGAGGATGGTCGGGGATGGGTGAGGACGGCCGGGGATGGGTGAGGATTGCCGGGGACTGCCGGGGACTATGGGGGACTATGTATGAATCCTATCGACCGTGTTTCCTTACACCCTCCCCGAGCAGATACAGAAATTCATCGAATAATATCTAAAGAAAGCGAGTGCTATCTGGTGGAGATAAATTCGCGTAAAACCTTTCCCGAGATATACGGCAAGGGAAGGACATCAAGCAGAACCCTCGATATTGTCTATCGTGGGATTAAATCTGACGTGAATCGGATGGAAAGCACCTTGAAGGAACAAGAGCTCTATTCACTTGGTCTTCGTTCTTCCTCTGTTGCCTGAAACTGATGTCTACTTTTATTCTTTCGTTTCACATTCATTTTCTGCTCTGATTTAGTGGTCAACCTTATAAAGCTGTGAGCTTCATGTGTTAAAACAGGCCTGCGAGACATACATAATCGCATACCCAACTTGCAGTCTCCATATTGCTAGACTTTCGGGGTGTTAGGAATATCAGATGATGTAAGCAGTCCCGCGCGGGATTGCTTACTAATTCGGGGTGCTTCCCGAGCAATGATGAAACATTGCCCAGCTAAACATGAAACATTTTTCACGGGGGACGGCGGGGGTATAGTCCTTCGCGCCGGGGCGCTGGGAAAGTTTCGAAAAAGACGGGACGGGACCGCTTAACCCCGTCCACCGCGGTCCGCCTTCAGGACGGACGGACTGCCCCATTGAGAACACTGATCTCAATACCCGGTAGCAGCACCAGCCAATCTTCCCTTTTGGTTGTCACAATCCTACGACCTTCACAGTGACTATCGGTATGGGTACCCCCTTGTATATTTGTTGAATAATGAGCCAAACATTAGTTGCCACACTATCTTCCTACCCCAATCTCTCCCCGGTAGTGCTCGGATGATCCTCCACGCAGAAACATCCAGAACCAATCATAGCCCCAACCACCTTTAACTAACCTCCCTAGAGAGATCTCCTTAAAGAATCCCGCAACCTTACTCAAGTCTTTGCACTGGCCATCGTGTAAGCGGCATCCTTAAGCCCTGTGACAAGGCCCACGCACCAACCAAAACGATCATCAGCAGTGTGCCTAACCCCACTGTGTGGCTCACCTAGAGGTGCAGAAAGCGAAACACAGTAGTTCTCAAAACAATCCGGCAATCTTCCCTAAGCACCTCCGCGCCATCGTAACTCTCGGAAGCGGCCTTCGCGCAGAGAGGATGTAAATATGGGTCCGCGAAGAGCGGGTTTTGCACGCTTGGGGGCCGCGCCCGGGTAGGTGGATTGCACGGAGCGTTGGAGATGGAGTCGGTTATGATCTTACTAGTTTAGATATTAGTAGGGAAGGTGAACTGCATTACTGTAAAGGCCCGGAGTGTGCAGATGGAAGCTTCAGACAGGGTATTTTGCCAGAGGGGGGGAAGAATCACTGAGGGGTGAGAGATGATGGGGGGAAGGAACCAACAGTAGCGAATGTTGGAAGGATGTGGTTGAATTTGGAATATGGGGGACAGCCGGAAAGATTGTTTAGATGCTTGCGAATTATTTGGGAGATTGGGATACAATGCTTCACAGTTTATGCAAGAGATTAGATAGACATGTCTTTCCTTTGTTTATTATAGTAGTGTAAGGAGGAATAAGAGCATGGCAGGAATAGAGAGATAGGTGGGGTGATTGATGGAAGGATCAGGAAGTGCTACTTATGTTTTACTTATACACGTGTTTTTGTCATGAGTTTTTTTGTTTTAGTTAAGGCGAATTTCATGAGCGTGAGCGAAGTGTCCAACAGTGTGAATTCCCTCTCTACCGCCTACCGCTATGCCATACAAAACCTGCCAACTTTCATAAAGAAGTTGGGAATCTAACTGGTCCCTGGGAGAAGAACTTAGGTTAAACTAGTAGAACATTTTATTGAAAAAGGGTTCAATTCTCAGGCCGTATACCGGAAACTCGTATGCGCGAGAGATGCTTAGAAACTTCATTCAATCTCAGAGGGCCAAGAAGGCTAACTATTTATACAGTGAAACAGCAACATATATCCGGAGTAGGAAATAAAATAAGGAAACAATATAGAAGACAAGAGAAAACAAGTGAGAACAGAATTCCATAACCAATCGACTGATTGGGCGGTAACATGAGGGAAAAAGTCAAATGCAGTAAGTCTAACCTGGAAAGTGGAAAACTGAACTAAGTGTGAATGACCGGCTTTGTCGTACTCTAATGCGTAGACAGTGCATATACGAAAGCCTAATTCCAACAGATTTAACACAATTAACTGCGAGTGAGACTTTGTGAAACTACTGCCTCACTCAGGAAAGATGAAAAATCAACAAAGAATGGATGACTGTATGGGGCATGGAATTTTGGATTACCCGCGAGATGAAAGACCGTTGGGTGGCTGGAGGCCTGGATTAGCTGTGCTTCCATATTTTTGAATCTATTTTATTGCACTCAATTACACGATCTTCATGGGCTATCTTGGCCTTAGACTTTGGTTGTTCCTAACAACCGTAGCATCTGTCACGATGTCCGTTGCGGCCCCCACACCCGAGTTCTCATGCATTCTGCCCAAAGGAAGGATCGGGGGCTCATGTATCTGATATCGCAGAGTACTGATGTATTCGTCTTTGGTAGTGTAGTGGTTCTATATACTCACCCAGCAGTCTGTCATCCACTACCGGTTAGCGCTCAGATTAGGTAAGCGCGATACTAAGGAGAGCAAGGGTGAAGATTATCCGGTGGAGGGGGATTGATTGATAAAAAGAGCAGTAGGATTAGCGAAGAACCGACGGCACTTCGGAGTGGTACCGAGATATCGTTTTGCGGCGGATTAAGCTTTTGGTTATGAATTTGGACCTGACCTTCCGGTGCATCGGAGCAAGGATAAGCCTGATGGAGACGTTAAGTTTTGCATTTTGTCCTCTTGGAATTATAATGAATCAGTAATCTGAGGGGTTGCCATTAGAGTCCATTCCCAAAGAGCTCAATAGGCTCCGGCCTAAAATATTCCGAGCTCCAGGTAGTGGATTGGTATCAGTAAATTCCCAGGAGTACACTACCCTCTTTCAAGCGTGTATCATGCTCAGCAGATCACAATAATACACTAGTATAAATTTAAAGGGTCTATACTCCAGGCACTTTAGAGGATACTATCAACTTAGGTATGTCTTTCCGTTCCCGTCGTTCCACTAGTCCGCCCCAAAAACCTGATTCAAGTCCGTTCACTTGGCCTAAGTGAAATAATATTGTCCAAAACACGCTCCACACTCTATTTAACCCCGCTGACGATAAAAATGACAGTCGCCCAGGCGGGCGGGGGCGGGCAGGAAGGCAAGCGAGAATAAGGTCTCGTCATAGAATATCACTCGGTATCACAACCTAATATTGAGCTGTGTTGTAAGGGAGTGGAGAAATAGAAGGGAAATACAACCTCCCCTTACTTAACTCTCCCCTTCCTCTTATGACCCCTTCTCTATTCTCTAAATACTGTAGTGGTCAGGTCAATTGGGACCCTTCGAAATTGCTGATGCAAAAAAACATGTTCCCCTGGTTGGGGCACCGCATAATGACACGAAACGGTTTTGGGACAACTTAAATAATTTTTCTGGTTTTCCCAACTCCTTTGATGGATACTGTACCGGAAATAAATTCTCGCTGTATTGTTTGTGGGTAATGTTAAGAGCAGTGGCTGCGAGAGTAGGTCAGAGTTGTGGTTAGTTGATGATCTATATTACCTGAAAGCCGATAACAAGTTCTTCGGAGCAAAACACCAAATATCTGTATCCTGCCAGAACAGTGGTAAAAGGCTAACATATTCCAAACTTTGGGACACCACCCTGCTGACAAGACAAAAGGGTGATTTGGTGGGACAGGACACTCGATGCTGACAGCTGACCGTTCAAATTGACCTGACCACTACAGTCCATCTGCACATTTGAGCTAACCCCGGTGTCATTATTACTCCGATCGTCCGAAAGGCCTTGAACCTTATTTAGCCTTTGTAGGGCAGAAGGGCTCCTTTTGAGCAGAAGCCCACCTCTTGGTCTTGCTGGCACCTCCCACGGGATGAAACAACAACAATCTACTACCCGGGAAAAGGTGGGGGAATCATGGGCGGCAGAGAGCAATATTTAATGTAGTCCCACCATAATTAAGAATGCTCAAGACTGTGTTCAGGTCTCCATTGCTCTCGCGGCCCAGCAAGAAGCGCCAGAAAGACCTAAAAGTGTGTTTCCTCCCAGCGTGTTCCCTTCCACCCTACAAAAGCTAAATCAGCTATTGAGCCTTTTGGACCATGGGTCTAATAATGATTCAGCAGTTATTGCAAATAGGTAGATGTGTTTAGAGAATAGAGGAATGGTCCTGAACGGGTGGAAAGGTCAACTAGGAGAGGTTGTATTTTCTTCTACTCCGGATTTTATTTTTATCTTTCGTTCACTGGAACTTACATATTTCACAGGGGGCTTATGGCGCACCTTCTGGTTTTTTCACCAGTTGGCTTCTTGCGATCTGTGATGCGGGGCTACACGGAAGGTATATGTCCACCTCGTGTATTCATGCCCTAACCTGCTCAACTATATGGGCACACAATGTGTGGTGGGTTAAAGACATAGGGGTATTGGGGGTTGTACTTGCCCATCCGTATTGGTTAGATATCATCTGTTGTTCACTGGAGCTTAGTCATAGAGTTGCCTTAGCTGTCATCATTGGTTGTGGAGCTCGCCTGTCTTCCTTGCTCTCTATTGTTTCCTTTCTCTTCTTTTCTCTCAATAAGTTATTTTTCTTTACACTGAACAAAACCAATGAAACTTGTCTTAACAGGACTCTCATTTGATCTTGAATTTCTCTTGTGCTCACCTTCCTTGAAGCTCTTCCTGCACTTCCGGTACCCAACAGCAGCCGTGGAAGGACTTTATTCCGCCTGCAGCTCATTGGGTGCAGCTCGCTGCAGATCATTTCCAATGCTATTATCTCACCATCATGGTTTGTCACTCGTGGTTCCTTCTGTCACCAACCTCTGTCTGCCTACATTTCGCATCTTTTCTATAAGCAATACAACTTTCGCGCTTCTACATTCTCTGCCCTTGGGCCCCCTAGTGTGTGGGGTCGCGCTTACCTCATCCGAGCCCTAACCTACTCGAGTATGTGCGTTTTTTTCATCCTTCTTCCAAGTGACCCGTTCTCATGCGGCTGTATTTTCCAGTCTTTCCAAGAATGACTGTCCCTTGAATATCTCCCCCCCAAGAATCAAAGTTCAAAATAATTGGCACCCTCAGAAGCAATTTCGTTTGTGGGTGCCTGCTAGACAGTTTAGGTTTTCTGAGTGACTCAGCCTCAGTTTGGGTTGGGTAGGGCTGAGTGGGCTAGATATCGCTTGGGCTGGGTTTGGGGTGGATTTAGGAATTTACGGCCAGGGCCAGCCTATCGCTTGGCTTAGGAAAGGAAGGGAAAAAAGAACTAATTCAATCATATTTTTATTGCGCCCCCTCTAACCAATCCCCCCTACAATGCTCTCATGCTTTCAAACATATAGAGTTGTCTCCGGCCCCCACATACTAGTAGTAATAACTCCGCCAGTGTCGAAATCTCGACAACTACACCATCACACCGCAACGGAAGAAATTACCCTTAGCAAACTCCTCTCAGTCGAGTGGCCATCTCCAACTCAAATCTCTCTTGCCCACACGGACCCGCAAGGATCTCACCCATAATGTCTGTTCCTGGGAAATCGTGCTCGAAGATTGGTTCTCCTTGCCCTCTCATATTGGCAAGTACCGATTGGCGGAAGTGCCACCTTAGAAGTTTGTCGGAGATGCAGTGAGGATTGGCCGGGTCTCTGCACACGGGATCGAGAATCCTACCATCAAGCCCATCACCATCGCAGTTAAACACAACCACTTTGTAGCCATCGTCAGGGTTAACGGATATTAGGTACTGATCAAACAGTTGGTGGACATGCGACCGGAGAAGAAACCCATTTTGGGCCGAATCGATTTTCGAGGATGGTGGAAAATCATCCATATCTGTGATCCATCCCCCAAAATCCTGATCAATCCAAATACTTTCGCCGTGAAGAGGGAAGAGATGAGCGGCCTCGAAAGAAACCCAGTCCGAAGCTTGGATACTAAGGTCAGAATTTATCATGCCAGATATAACGCATTTCCGGTCACGAGTGCGGATTTCATCGCGGAATCTAGTCTCCTTGCCGGAGACGCTGCGAGAAAAAAGCCGGTGCACCGAACGCTCATTGCTAATTTCGATACGGCCTGATAAAATTAGTTAGTGGACTTTCGACCAAACGAGAGTATTCTAGGTTTAGGGGAAAATGTGGCTCGCAGAATTTGTATGGGATTAGCAGTGACGGCTTCGCCAAACTTCTTCCGGCCCCACCGCACAGTACATACCATCACAATATATATCGTACGCCCCAGTTGCAAGGGGAGTGTTGGTTCTAGTGACAACGTAGCCCGAACTCCTTGCTTGAACACGCACAGTAGACCCCCGAGTCACAAGCAGGATGTCAAGGAAAGAAAGAAAGTTTGCTTCCGTTATAGAACCGTTTTGACGAAAACCTCCCAAAACCACCTCGGGATTGGTGGCATCGTAAAAATGAGTATTGCGTAGGGCGGAGCGAGAAAAAGCCATTGCGTATTTTGGTGGTCATCACCAGTTCAGACGTGACGTTGAGTTGAGAAGGGGTGGATTCAGTGGAGAAGGAGGGGATTCAGTTGAGAAGGGGTGAGTTGAACTTAGAAGAGGTGGTCTGAAAAGGTGGGAACTCCAAGAGCCTCTTTGTGTTTCCCAGTCCGGTGATGATGCCCTGTCGCCTACCGCAATACCGGTACGAGTTGCGGCCGATAGATATATCCGTCACGTGCTTTATAAGGGCACACTGCAACAAGAAACTTTACCAATGTTTTCTTATCAGACCCACGTGACGGATATATCTATCGGCCGCACTCGTAACCGGAAAGAACAAGAATACGCTAGCACGGGCAAGGGGGCGCGGCTGGAAGAGAAATTTCTTCAAAGAGTAATAATATTTCTCATGATTGCCACCCATGCCCTGAATTTCATCTCTTTTGGCAGTTCGATTTCCCCTAAAGGATGGTAACCGTTTGCCACACTTTTTTACCCGCTCGCGATCATCTGCCCAGTCGTTGCTCTCTATCAATTTCAAATTTGGCGATTTGTCGTTCCTCACGCCCTCCTGTTCGCTCGCTTGCCCTAGTTTTTTTTACTTCTTGTCTAGATTCTACGTTATTAGTAATCTTCTCACACTCAATTGATTGATAATCGTCCCCTCCTCGGCGCTTCACCTTTTCTATAGTATTACCTACTTCCCCATCATCCCCCCATTCCAAAGCTCTCCCCCTTGGTTATAATCCTTCCACGACTTAACTGTGCCCCTAGAATTCTAAAGAATTATTTAAAAAGTCCTGATTCCTTTTCCTTTGGTATTAATTTGATCTTATATGATCAGATTCTTAATAAGAGCCATAGATGGAATACAATGGTGACTACACTGCAACATCTCTAACACCTCCATTTTTTCCACTTCCTCCTGATCGACCAGCTCCTCTATCCTTGTTTCGCCACCGAAAGTGAGCACATTCCGAATTTTTCTCCCTCATTTTTCTCCCTCATTTTTCTCCCTCATTTTTCTCCCTCATTTTTTCCGCCATTGCCCTTTTTGCCCTCTTCGCTCCTTCCCCACGAAATAATAATCCGTTTGGGGGTAACTTGGTTCCTCTTAATCCCGAGTATCCCACGGGGCTTTTTTAGTTTCTCCCATTACTACTTCCATCTTAACCCGCTGCCTACTGTATCTCTCCCCCATACTCGATTCATGGTGAGTTGTGTTGATTACCGATTATATATAGGGAATGTAAGAGGATGTTTTACGGCTTGTTCTAACGGAATTTGGAGGTCATTTTCTACCGGGCAATGAAGTTCATGTTGTAACTGCTCAATTATCTGGCACTCCAACCAAGAGTCTGGATATGGTCGAGCCCTACTAATTGTACTCGCTAAGCGGCGAACCGACGCAGCAATGCACACAAATCTGCTCTCTTTCGTGCGGCTGCTGAAAAAAATCCCAGGTGTGTGCAGGCTTCGGAGGAGAGGGAAACATTGAAGCGTGCTTTAGCGAGCTTCGAGAAATATTCAGTGTTTATAGCGGATTTGTGGAAAATTATTTTGTATATTGTGCCCGGCTACTTTCGCCATACTCTCGAGATCGCCGGGCAGGCAAGCTGTATTCCAAGGGACTTGATGGGATAGCTGCAGGACGAGGAATTTACCCTGATCTTACCTATCTAGTGTCTGCTGTTGTGTCTTCCCTTTAATTGGGCTGGTTCAACCGGCGCATTACTATGCAATTTGCAAAATCATCCCCAAGGAGCCTGGGGAACTCCAAGAAAGGCTTGCAGGTACAATTGGCTATTATAAAGGTATCGTTGCCACGGCAGCGATTGCATCCGCGTCGAATTGGGCTCCATTCCATCACGTCCGACACTTTCACCATCCTTCTCTAGATTGGTTGCTATTCCAATAAACCTACCCCCGCACTTCACTAGCTCCTAACACCTTACAAGACTCCCTCAATGAGGGTGGGAGCACTCCATTGTTCCTGCTGTACGAGATCTGCTGGGCGCCCCTGCTCCAACCTAGGCCGATTTGAATAGTCCTTTCGCTACTACCGAAAATATTCTAGCCCATTTCCGGAGGCCAATCCTCAACCCACCAATGCGCAGGGACCTCAACACCTGAACCTCAGCTTTGTTGTATTTTTTGTGAAAGCTCGGATACCTCTAAATTACCCCAAACCTTCTATATACCACCATCGCCCCACAAATCTTAACTCTCCCCTCCCTGTTCCCACTCTTCTCCTCAGGGTTCCGAATAGTCCGACCGGTCAAGTCTTGGAGGCGGGACCGGGCTGGCCAGTCCTGGTGATGGCGATGACTGGACCCGACTAACTTGGGTGGTCCGGTCCGGTTTGAACTGGTCCCAGAC
>Ga0307513_10000795_pt1 | contig 45917 bp, 43 predicted proteins | sample 15_EM_MG_FD_202174 | JGI IMG/M metagenome (GOLD analysis project Ga0307513, IMG submission 202174) | Populus trichocarpa ectomycorrhiza microbial communities from riparian zone in the Pacific Northwest, United States - 15_EM | ecosystem: Host-associated > Plants > Roots > Unclassified | place...
GGAGGTCCTTGTACTACCGTTACGAGTACAACCATGATCGATCTCGCAGGGTTAGTCGGTCAGTCCTCCCGAGGAAAAATACAGCCTGTCTGGCAAAATTGTCGGCGGGTATCCGAGAAGCGGTACTAAATTTTGGTTCAAATATTACAGTTTTTTTTTATGCTGTTTATTTGTATGATATGTATATTCTGTCTCATCGGGGGGCGGGGGGGGGGGATTTTCGCGTTGCCAAGAGGAAAAGTAAATTTCGAGAGCGCATAGAGGGGAGAGAGGACATTTAGTGGGTCGAGTGATATTTTGTGTCGCGGAAGATTGGCTTCTGGAGTGTCTGGCCGAAGGGGGAAAAAACATGCCCTCATGCTTGTGATAATTGTGAGTATGTATGTGGGTGGCGGATCGGATTTATTAGAAATGACCCCGGACGAGCCAAACCATAATATAAGCGGCGGGCCGAATGAAGAGTTCACACCACCGCTTATTGGGTACAGAAAGTATGGAAAGAGCTATACCGAAGGAGGCGAGAACGAGAACGAGAGGGAGAGGGGTTGGGGGCCAAACAAGGGTTGTGTGTCAAGACCGGTTTTCATTTGCATTCATATATCGTTGAGGGAGGGGAAACTTATTGGGAAAAGAGAAAGTGAAAAGGAAGAGATGAGAGAATAAATAAGATAATCGAGCCCTGTATGCAACCAATGATAGCCAAGAAGAAGACCTCATGATGAAGCTTCGGCGAATAACTCATAGTAATATCCAGCAAGATTGTATCACGAGAACTGCCCACTTTATACTAGTATATATCTTTAGCCGGAGACCCAAGAGTAAGAGCAAGAAAAAATACACTAGCCCGTCCGAGTCTCAGTGCGAGGATCTTGGCACTGAGAAGGTTGGCCGATTCAGCGACGGCAGCCTCCGATCATTAAAGGTATAAGAGTTCTGGGCAATTTTCGAACTTGAAGGATAACGATTCGCGCCCACCATGCCGACAACACTCAGAAAAGGCCGCTTTTGGAAACAGAATTTGTTGGTGTGGTCAAGAAAGCTAATCCCAGAAGAACTGGCCTGGAATGTATTATAGATCTGGCCAGTATAGATTGTGTCTCTGAATCCTTGACGGCATTGACATGTAGGCGGCGGCTTATCGGGTGGACAAACTGTGTTATATATTATCGGAATAATTGTTCAAAGCGGTCCGTGAACTTCCAGCGTGGAGGGACAGCCAATGGAGATTCCATTAGCCGCTTGCGGGACACAGTATGTGCAGCGATTATTCTGAAACGTTCATCACCCTTGGTCCCCTCCCTTAAGAATCCACCCGCTCTGTGAAGGCTTCCTACTCTTGAACCAGGAAATTTGCTTGTTAGTTTGGGGGTGAGCAAGCCTTTGATTCCGACAGAGAGTACTCCCAATTGTATGCGGTCGGCGTCGTGTATAGGCTTAGTGGACTAGGTTGTCTCAAATCCATTCATTATGACACATCCAATCATTTATTACCAATCAAGGGAGGTGGGGAGGGAGTGGGGCGGGAGACTGACTTTGGATGCATGCACATTTGGGATTCCGAATACCGTAGAAGGGTTGGAGCAACTGGGCCTCCGCTTGTCTGAATGCCAACAAGCAGGCCATACGCACCCTGCTTCTTTATTTGAGAGAGAGCATCGGTGAAGCCGATCTCGGCAAAGTCGAATTGAGCCGTTTCGGGCAGCGGCCAGATCTCGGGCCCTACCTACTGCATCACAATTCACAGGAACCTCATATGCGGGTTCGGCGGCGATCCCCAGTACGGCTTGAATTTGACGCATCTTGGTGGGTATGCCTGTTGGCCCATGGACTATTATCTGAATCAGCATGTTATGTACTGGATACTTTACCTGTAAAAACTCGAATAATAATTGAACCGTGTGCTATCATAATATGAAGTCCAGAATTTCCTTCTTTGGAACTGGGGCAAAAAACAAAACACAGCAAAAACACAGTCCTTTTCCCCCTTCCGAGACAGAAAAAAATAAGTACAATAATTCTTGACCTTACTGAGAGAGAGGGGAAAGCCCAACGACATAGCACACGGTTCAATTATTCAAGTTTCTACGGGTATCTGAAATCCATGGGGGGTCACTATTCTTCGCAGCCTTAACAGACCATGAGATCTTCTTGACCTTCGGCATGACAGTTCTGTGTACAGTACAAGCACCGGGGGAGAGATGGGAGAGATAGGAAAACACGAGCAAAGAAATGTAGTAACTACGGTAGTTCACCAAAGAGGGTGAGTAGCAAGAAAACAGCAATAAGGAAAATGACGGAGAATAGAGAAAAACGTATAATACTGGTACTGTACTTGCACTAAGAATACCCAAGTTGGAGATAGCCGTGGTATAGGTCAAGGAAGAGAAGAATCGGATGTGTAACCAAGGGAGATGGGAGGGTAGGCGAAGATGTATCGATTATAGGCCGCAGTCCGCACCAGGACAGAGGACGTTTCGCAAGGACTGATCCGGGACCGTCGGGTGTATTTCTATGTAGCTGGCACAAATCTCGATATTCACAATTCCTGCTACCGCCCAAGAGTTCAAGGGTTGAGAACAAAACAAAAAAACAATCAATTCCGGCCACGAAAAACTAGTCAATAAAGATATGTCCCGACTGAAAAACTCCCATACATGACAAAAAAACCAAAAAAGAGAGGGACGAGAGGTATAAAACAATAAAAAGTGATCCAACAGCCAAACAAACAAATCTATCCCGCATTTCAAAACCCCGGCCAATTCCCAAAAATCTCCCCGCCACCACCGACCATTCCCATGCCTCCTCCAGTCCCATAATGCATGCCCGCGGCTATAACCGAATTCCCCTCCCAGTTGGAGGGGTCGACAGCGCCAACCTCCCGCATCATTTCAAAGAGTCCAGCGCCGTCTGTCATGCCCATCATTTCCATCGGGCTTCCGTGGAGGGCTGGGTCGTAAAAGTGGCTTTGGTCCGTCCTGTATGGCTGGGGTGGTGGCATGAGCATTTCCGCGTCGGAGTATGTGGGCGGCGGCGCGGGGGGGTTATATGCTGGCGGAGGGCTGGGTACGTGCACGATATTCGCGAGCGATGTGGGGAGGTTCTTGATCACTTGGGATTCGTGTTCGAAGACTTGTTGTTGTTGCTGCTGGTATAGTTCCTTTTGGTGTTGCTGTTGCTGCCATTCGATCTTCACGCGTTTGGATCCTGGACGCTCGATTGAGTATTCACTGGTGCAGAGTTGGACGGTGGCGGAGGCTAGTGATTCGAAAACATCGCGGCAGCCCTGGGCCGCTGGGCACTTGTCTATCATGCTGCCGAGGACGTCGACGCAGGCTAGGGTGTTGAAGTCTATCTGTTCGACGGTTGTCTTGCGCCGCACTTCCCGGGAGTGCCAAAGGGCGTAAAGGTAGGATGTCCCCGCAACGAAGAGGTTATGACACGCGAGCCAGGTATAGTTGATGGATTTCTCGCGATGGAGCTGCCGGTAGAGCCTTATTATTCTACCCCCCGAGTCGGCGATTACTTCGAATGATTCCGCGGACGGTGTTGGGACGGTGGGGCATAGCCCATGCAAGAGCAGTCGGGTTTGCTGATAATTCAGATCAATGAAGGACAGGTTATATCCACAGTTACTCATCTCCGTTCTCGACTTTGGCACAGAGTCGCACCACAAGTGAAGTCGCTCTTCAACGTCCTTGCGCCATTCGTCGACAGTAGCAAAGCGTCGGGGAAGCACTGAAGAAGACTGGTAGAGAACCTGTTGAATTTCGGATTGGATTTGACGGATTTTGAAGATGTGTATCGACACTGTTCGGCAAGACCTGACTCGCTTACCATCGTCGTCCGTCTCAATCTGGGGCGTGTCACCCCACCCATCTACCTCCTCCAGGGGAAAAGGGGTCTTTATAGCCTCATCCGCAATCCCGAATGGTCGTCCCAGATAGACACAGATCTGCCGGTCAAGACAATAGGTACTCCACCAGAGCCGTCGTCGCTCATCAATTGTGAGTGGGTCCCACATCTTTTCCACCTTCTGGGTATTCTCCTGGTGCAGGCCGAGGTCGATCGCCAGCCGCATCGCTGCACCAAGGACATACCATACACCTGGAGCTGCAGGCCGCATGATGGAGTACAATGCTAAAAGCAGTATCCCCTTCAGCCCATCCAGCCGGTTATTCGTAAGTGAGATGGAGGAGAAAAGGGAGTCCATGTGCAGCATTGCTGAAGCATGGTACCGCTCTGGCAAAGCTTCCGTCCGGGATGACATTGCGGTAGCAATGGCGAACACCATGTAGAGGAAATAAAGATCCGCACGGTGTTGATGGTCCTTTTCGCCCCCGCTAGCTTCCACTATACCCCCATCCACCGGTAACCCATTCCCACCCTCCTCCTCGATCCTCGAACATGCTTGCCTGAAGGTCCGTTCAAAAGACGGCCTATGTAGGATTGGCGTTTGCGGATTGGCCTGATTGAAGAATATGTCAATATAATTCTCTCCCACCTGGCGGCGAGGGAATGGAGCTGGCGAAGGGCGTTGCCGGCTGCGAGGAATTTGGGTGGAGGACTCCACCGCAACCTCGGAATCTGGATTGGGAGGCTTGGGAGAGGAGTTGGCGGGGGTAGATTGGATGGATGTCGGTTGTGATGATTGGGGATTGTCCTTGTTTGTCGTCTTGACAGCTGCAAACATCAAGCGAGCAAAACTGGTTCAAAATGGTGAGTCAACTCCGACACCTCAAACCAGTACAGCAGCTATTGAAGGAACAAAGTCACATACGAAATTCCTGAACTCCCTCCCAGGAAGCCGGGTGCACTAGTGCCCTGCACGCTCACAAGTCCGACCTGACTGACGAGATTCTCGATATCCGGGCGTAAATGCAGTGCCCCATCTCCCCTTCTATCATCCCTAGCCTGCTCTTCCGACACTTCTCCCCCTTCCTCCGGGGGAACGTTACTCAACTTCCGTTTAACCCCCCCACCCCCGGTCCCACTTGCGTTAGACTCGGCACCATCATTGGAAATTCCCATCTCCCGCTCCAGGAACCTCACTCTTTTCTCCAACCAATCCACATAACTCCTAGGAACCTCCCTTCCGGTCGCCGCGTCGATCCCCACACATTCCACACCAGCCTTGGCGCACGACGAGCAATTCGGGAATAATTGATCGCATTTCGTTTTACGAGAGCGGCAACGGTTGCAGGCTGAGATGGAGCGCGAAATCTGTCCACTTGAACTCCGTCGTCGCGACGAGGCTGTGGACGAGGATGCGGAAGGCGAAGGAGTACTGAAGGTTGGACGATGGGTGGTGGGTGATGGTATACTGCTACCGCTTGTGGGTGAATTTACCGGTCGGGATTTCTTGGGAAATGTCCCGGCGGTGGAGGTTGGAGACGAAGGTTTCGTTTTCATCGTTTAGGTGAAACAAGACGGGAAGGGGGAGGCGCAAATAAAGGTTGTTTCCTGTTCACCCACGGTTGCCTCCAGGTATGGAGCGAGTAATGCAAGATACCAAGTTTTAGATGGGGAAGGGCACGGTACACGGATGATGGGATGAGGATGAGGGTAGGCTGTGAGTGAGTGTTGAAAGAGAAAGTTATCTCTATTCCCGGTGGGGAGGGGGGAAGAGGGAAGGAACGGAGGTAAAATTTGGTGAGAAAGGAGGAGCAGGAGGAATCGGGGAGAGATAACAACCGCGGGAAGTCCTTTCACCGTGATTCTGAAAAGGTTCGGGGGCAGCTTATCGCGAGTTTGGCAGTTGGTGATTGTAGTACACAGGCTACAGTATATATCATCCCAGCAAGAGTACTTGTGAATAGCCTACGGTAGCGGCAGTATTTTCCTCACCCCACAGTAATTGGAGAAGAAGAAAGCGTGAACACGGGCAACCTTACAATGCAGAGAAGGGGGGAAAAATAGAAATTTCAATTTAATAGAGCAAGAACTGCCGTGGGAGAGAGAGAAGCTCAAGGGCAAGGGGTGTCGTGATCTCGGATACCGGTATGTATGATGTGATAGTTGAGATGAACAAGAAGGGAGAATTCATCCCGTTTTTCCCCCATACTCGAGTACGGTACCGGTACTTGTATATCCGATTCATTCCACCTCAAGCAGGGCAAGGCTCTACCGCTGGTCGTGCACTGATACCAGTACTCGAGCACAGCTATCCCACGAGTCTGAATCGGGGTGTTAAAAGTGGGTACAATCGACCCTTGATGATATCAAGTAATCAAAACAGGAGCCAAGTCACAAAAGCAAAATACGAGGAGAAAAAAATAAACCAAAAGATTACCCGTCACAAAATTCGAACCCTCTCGAAGAAGCAAAGGGAGAGGAAGTACCGTACCGTACTCGAGTAGGGTTTGTCAACAGTTGGATTGGATAATGAGAACTTCAACTCTTCCCCCCACTCTTGTCCCATCAGAGGGAAACCACTCTTCTGGAAGGACCGGCAAGCCTCCCCGCGTAGGGGAGCACTGTAAGGGTGGAGAGTTGTGGATAGGGTGGATAATCAAGGGGGGATAGACACACTGACCGAGTCCCGCACCGTACCAGAAGGCTGGATTCGGCCCACCAAAACTTGAACCTCCTCTCATCATCCTCCTCCTCAAACGCACCACTGACGGCACCTGGCAGCTCCCTCCCGTGGATCAAGAACATCGTGCCGGACCGTACCGTACCGTGATGCTCCTCAAACCCTTTCTGAACCCAATCTACCACCCCTTTAGAAAAATAGAAGCGATTGTTATTGTCCCGCCGGAGACGCCGAAAATTTTAAAGCAGCTCCTGCATTCGCCTCAAAACATTTCACGTGGCTACCATGCACGCGTGTGGGGTTAGGTTCCTACGCGCCCAGACACCTCTGATTGGGCCTCCACGCGATGCCCCGACACTCTTTGGTCGGAATAATGATATTCCGATCAGATAACCCCCATGCTCGGAGTTCGCTTGCGAGAGCGGTCTTCTCGGGCTCTCTGGCTGACAAGGACAGGACGCGCATTGCGCCTACCGACACCCGAAGAAAGCTTATCTCGCGGCTCCCTGCGTTCTGGGTATCCCAAGCTCTATCGATAATAGAGTGTATCATGTTGGTTCCTCGCTCCTTTTCGCTCTGATAACCGGGCAAGTATATCTGGTGTGACGTCTGATAGGTTTTTGGTGTGGTAAATGTTTGGGACAGGATTACCGTAGTGATTTGATCCGTCCTGGCCTCATCTGTCAATGGGACGAGTCTCCCGCGGTAAGGTTATGAGCATAATACACCCACTTTAATTGCCGAGATGCTGAGCCTGGTATTCGGGTTGGATAAATCCTAGGGAGCTTGGATCATGCCCACCGGTTAACTGTGTCAACACACTCCCATACGGTTAGAGAAGCTCGTACTCTGATCCCCCAAGTTTACCAGTATTTTTTTGGTCTCGCGCTTGCTGGCGCAAGTGCCGGGTATGGGGGTGGGCATCTTGAGGCTTCGACTCCCGGCGGGACGAACGAACAATCTGCTGCCTCGTGGCGTTATCGTCCAAGGGTTGAAGTGTGAAATACAGTAATTCCGTGAGACACCGGACAACCTTAATCCCCTAAATTGCAACGACATCTTCCTAAGCAGGGTCTGAAGCTTTGTGCAGAAGAGCCAAGCATACAGCACCAGAACCCATGTTGTGTTAACCGAAAGGGAGCTCTAAGCTCATATTGTTCCGAGAGGGCCCGTGGGTATGCATGGCCTCTTGATTCCTTTCTCCGCGGAGACCTCTCTCGCCAAGGACAAGAACCGAGCGACAAAGGATAAATGTCTTCGGCTCAACCACCGATCCCTAGCATGGTTTCAACTCTGAGCTGTCTCCTTGACTGGTGGAGCGGTGGAAAAAGGTATGCTGCCCCTGTCGGTGTCTGAGACACAGGTTAATACCATACGGTAAGCAAGCTTCGTTAATTGCTACAAACTACGGGCATCATCGCTGGAGAATACTGATGCGTGCATCTTGGTCACCTCTGTCTCGGATATGACAGGGGCCGCATAACATTTTCCACCCTCTCACCAGCCAAGGAGATCGTTACGGTACTAGTACAAGGTTCTTTTGAAGTGGTATGGGATGGGTCGGGACACGATTCAGACGAGGTGCCGAGAAGGGTTTTGGTAGTGCCCATAGCTGCGGGAAAAGAGAAACCTTAAACACCCCCAATACCCACTGCTCACTGTCCACGTCCCAAAAGTATTTCCCAAAAGTATTCTGCCCGTTGAGGTCGCAACCTATCCCGTAGCCACATGGGCTACGGTAGGTCATTCCAGCTTTTACGGTAGTGGATAACCTCATTTGTGGAGACAGACAGCAGGAAATAACTTCTGTGGGTATTCTATATTCGTAGTTTTGTCACTGGTTCAGTGGGCGAAAGGCACCCGTGTCTCCGCGCCAAGCTTGGGCACCTGTTTTAGAATAGCCTCTAAGGGCCATACATAGGATAGTGTTGATGCCGCTTTTCTCAAGAAGCACCATGGTGAGAAAACCCTGAACCAGTAGCAAGAGTCAATGCGGGGGGGGGATTAACGTCTTCCGAGCCCGTAGCTTGCCATTAACCATTGAACCTGTCATCTCCTCTTCATGCTTTTTCCTATATAACATGAACTCGGAAACTGTAATATTACCTAAACTCTAAATTCGTACCACCAAAGAGCAACCCCAACCAACCCACAGCATTTCACCAAAGATCCGGGATTGCTGTGAACTGTGAGGTCATTCTCGTATCATCCGACCTTTGCCAGCTACTAACACTATTAACCACTCTCGTCCAAACAGCTCGAACACTATCCCTTGGGGTGTCAAACAAGTAAAATTCGCGACCAGGCACGCTAACCCTCCTTTCGGGGTCGCTCGAGTGCTGTGATTCGTTGGCGATTAATGGCTGCCCTCATGCTGAGTCACTCCAGCGTTGAAAAGCCCGAATCCATAGCCGCAAACGGCTAGTTGCCAACTGATCCAGGACTAAGTGTGCTTGGTCGCGAATTTTGCTGGTTCAGACGCTCAAAGGGGTACTTTGTATGGCTCCGCGGTGGATGTTCCAAAACCGGGGCCTAATTTTTGCGTGGGGACACGAATACTCCCACGGTGGCTAGCTGCGCCTTTTAGGTAGAGCCCATCGCAACATATTTGCCCTTGATATTACCTTCATGAGTAGATATGGGTACTTTCTCGTCGAAACCTGCGATAAGTCAGAGGTTAATTCTAGGTGCAAGACCCCCGCCCCCCCCGTCGGGCACATTTGCTGACAAAGTTGGGTTTTATATGGGGTTTGTCTCGTGTTGGGTTTATCTGAACTATTTTAAAGAAAGGGAGTCTTGTAGAGCGCAAGAAGTGAAGAATGACCAGGGTGGGTGTTTTTTCTTCGGGAATGCAGATCAAGTTACACCCCGACCCGCAATTACGTGTATGATAGGAGAGCACAATCGAGTGACATTTCGTGATTACGATACGACCCGCCCGATCACAGCAGCATACTCGAGGTCACAATTGGTAGCGCAGTAGACCCGGAAGAAGTATAGTGAATCACGGGGCGATCCGTATATCCATTGCTTCTGCAGCGGTGAGTTGGCAAGTAAGCCCAAAGCTATGAGTTACATGGAAACCCCCCCGGGAGGTCATTTGTCTACCGGAACGAATGAACTAGCTCCTCTCTCTGGGAATTAAGAGGGGCTAGGATATAAAAGAGAATCGCGTCAAGCGTAAGCACTAGGTAGTAAGCCACTGTGAATATCACAAAGGCAAATTAATCCATCCTTACCTCTCCAACTCTCCTCCACTAAAACTGAATTCCGCCACTTAGCGTTAATCGTTCTTGCAATAATCACCCAACACAGGTAGGGTACCGGCAACACCATAACACGCCCCCGACCAAGAGAAAAAGTCGCCTATATCCTGGATCCCATCGATCGACGACCTCTTCGGATAATACGACACAAGGTGAAGCAAGATTCCAGGGATTTTCCAGCCCCGGCGGTCCCCTGGGTAACTAAGCCTCGAACGCGCAGTAACAATAATGTTGGGTGCCGCCGGTATATCGTGGTCTTTGTGGGTGGTAATGTGGTAGTGAGATATGTATACGCTGTCCTAGGGCCATACTAAACTAGCTTGAGCTATGGCCCGAGGGGGGGGAGTGGGTATTTGTATGGAATATTTATTGAGAAACACTGTTATTCCCCAGGGAGAAACCTTCTTGAGAGCCATTGCTTTATAGAGTGGCTCCGGTCCCACCAGTAGCCGAACCTTAGACTGCCCCATCTCTGGAGATAATCTTGAAGCCAACAGGCGAAAAAAAAAATAGACCGAGCATGAAAGCCCATTTTCACCGGCAATTTTCCACCTCTCCCGCGCGCCAGGGGGAGGCTACGGAGGATTCCGTTAACAGCATCTGAGAATGCGGCTCCATCGATTTCTCACTCCCCACCGGCACTTCCGAACGCTCGCGGTCGTGTGGGTTCTGGATCACTGGGGTAGCTGGGAGGGGAATGCTACGAACTCGCGAGAAGACCTTGGCTCCGTTCAAAATTTGATATTAGTCTTCGGGAACGTACGTCCCCCCAAGACCGGCACATGTGCTCGGGGGGGGGGGTTATCACAAAGAGGTTTTGGGATGGTCGGGCTACGGGGGAGGGTAGTAGAAATCCGAATTACTGAAGAAATATCATAGTAGGAAGTGGAGAAAATAAATAGAAAACATAGTACCGTAATCGTGAGAATAAGTTGCGGGTGGGATGCTATTCTATATGCTAAGCATTCCTCCCACTTATAGTAACGATTTTAGTCATTCCATTTCGCTCGCTCAATGCCATTCCATAGTGTTGAGAACTATCGGGTGCAGAAGAGGGCAAGCGAGTAGTTCCACAGGTTCAAAGGCAAAGTAGTCACCGGAGAAAGCAAAAGACTTGTTTTTACTTATTGAACAAGAAGACTATTAAGAGGGAAAAAGAAGAAGGAAAGGAAGAAGAGGAAGAGAGAAGAGAAGCGAGGATTGGAGAGGGAACAGGGGGGGGGGGTGACGTAATTGGTCACGAGGTGTCACTCGTAACTACAGCAACAGATGAGAGGAGAGCGCACCCATAACTACAGTTTCCAACACATAGATACAACTCCGCTGATGCCATTCCATTGCAATGGCGGGCTATCGGGAAGCTCAATCATTTCTCACGACAAGAGGGTGGAAGCAGAGTGCGAGTGATATTTGATGATTTATGAGAGGGGGTTGAACCTAAGGAGGGGGGGGGGACTATAATAGCTAAATCACGAGCGGGAGAGTTAGTAGAGCAGTAGGAGAAAGGAAGCAAGGGAGACAGGTCAGCATCTATGCAACCTGAACCATCGCAATCTCTCTTTGGCTAGTCGAAAGATCTTGTTTGTAGGAATCGCCGGAGCCGGAAAGTATACTTCCCTAGAAGTCCTAGGCAAGAAGTGCACGGGAACCGAAATATGCCGTAAAATAACTGTCCGTATCTGAGCCCCCACACACAAATATACCCTCCGGTTTCTACGCACTTCTTGCTTGGGATGGGCAAGTGATAACGAATTACCCAAGCTTCAAGCCGGGGTATTATTTCGCCAGTCTCTTCGTCCAACCAAAGGGATCGGGCACCACTCATTGTTTAGTTCGCTTGGGCGCGAGACTCCGAGGTTGCGAGATTTGGCAAGTCTTTGCAGTCCGATTGGTCGAGATTTGTTTGCCGTGCCTATCTTCTGTAAGGATATAGTGTTCGTATTGCTGGAACCTCCCGACTCTGGAATAGATTGGAATCTAAACAGGGGTAAGCGAGGCATATATCAAACCTTTTTTTACAAATCCTCAATAGGATTCGCAAGGAGGTCTTTTTTTTTTGAACTTCCAGCGGTCCTGGATGCCCTTCTTTCCCTCGATTGAGGAACAGGGCAGCCGGTTATCAAATACGTTATGGGGGACTTTTGTCAGCTTTTGGGGTGGCCTTGCTTGTAAGCACGGAATGAATGTACTTACTAGCGACGACCCGAGCTTAGGAGGGAAAATACGGGACTGCCGGGTGTTGCTGGCGACTCATCGTTAACCCTGCGGCCATGAGGATAGCATCCTGTGCTCGATACCAACAGTTCTGATGTGTTGATTCAAGCGTTGTGCCACTGTATCGTGATTCCCTTTACGCTTAGTTGTGTGTTTGGTGTCGTTCGTTGATTTCCCTATACCTGAGGATACGATGCTTTGTGTTTGTCTGGGCTTTCGGGACTGGGGGTAGTCTACATGGAGGAAACTGTGTGTTGTTGCGGGTGGGGAGCGAGGTGGGCGGCGATTTTTCCGGAGATATTGCGTGCGATGACGGAGATGCTGGATCGAGTGCTCTGGGCCGCCCGGAAGGCTCTAGCAGAAGAAGACATGCTCTACAAGTGTGGTTAACGAAGGGGGTTATTATATCTGCTCGCTGTATTTTCGGCCGCAAGATGGAACGGAGGTTCACCAAGGGGACGCAGATTGTGATGGATCGCCTCTGACCTTTTCGCCGGGTGGGCAAGCGGTGCGATTGCTATTCTTCCATCGCATCTTGTTACTCCACTTTATCCGCAAGTTCGTCAGAGCGCTGGGGGGGGTGCGTGGAATATCCCTCAGTTTAGTGCTCGAGTAATTCGTTGCTAGTAGATGAAGAATATTTCTAGATACTTGTATGGTAATTTTCTTAATTAGGTCTCTTGGGCGTAGAAGGATAGAACGATGGATAAAGACCGTGCCCCTCCCATAACATTAGCCTCGCAACCTAGGTTGAAGCTTCGCTTGATGCAGATAATTTTGGGATCGAGTTGATGTGAGAATTTAGAACAGCATCAATGTGTGGTATTTGGATGGATTTCAGGCTGACATGTTGCTCCAATGCTTGAAGTTATTTAGGCAGGGGTTTGGGATATTGGATATCTGTATTTGTGGGAGAGTGAGGCAGCAGGCTGGGGGCGGGGTGGAGCGTGCGCAGTGGCGCCTGAGTCAAACCATTAGCACAAAGGTTTTGGTTTCACAAATTCCTAGTCATGTGATTCTGTTGCGATCAGTTAGTGGTAAGTTGGTTGCAGGGCTGAATGATGACCCCCGCTTCTCCTAAACTGACTGGAACTTTGTAAACCGATTCGGAGCTCTTCAACAACCTTCTCTACAGTATTTCAAGCGGCGAAAAAACACAGGATGTCACGAGTTTTCACAGATAACATCAATTCTTTCAATGTGTCGAACATAACCTTTACCGCTCCCGATGATGAACCTAAAATCCTGGCATGGCTGTCACCCTTAGAGCCCCAGGTGGCACATCGGGATATTTGTGAGCAACGAGTGGGCGGCGTAGGGGACTGGTTATTGGGGACGGAGGAGTTTAAAAGCTGGTATAATGGTAGCGAGAGTGATGGATCTGGGCGTGCGAGTTTGTTCTGTTATGGCGACCCGGGGGTCGGCAAGAGCTACATCTGGTGAGAGAGCTTATTAGTGGGGAATGAGGGACATTATTGCTGACAGGCCATGATGTTAGTTCTGTGGTAATAGATTATTTATGCGACCGGGTTGGAGAGCAGGATATGGCGGTCGCTTGTTTTTACTATGACTTTGCGTCCCGGGAGGCCCAGTCTCCGACGAATATGCTGGGCTCTCTGCTTAAACAGCTCGTGACTGGGTTAGAAGCAATTCCGGTGGAGATAGCGCAGAAGTTTCGGAGTCAGAAGAAGGCGATCGGTGGCAGGAGACTGCAACTTCCTGATATTGTGAATATGTGCGCAGCTGTCACATCTTTACAACGAACATTCATTTGCGTTGACGCTATTGACGAATGTGTTCCAAATAATCGACTGGAGGTTCTTGATGCGTTAGGGCAATTACTCCAGATGTCGCCAAATACTCGAGTGTTCATGACTGGAAGGTCACATATCCGGGGGGTGGTTGAGAGGGGACTGGGTGGGAGAACGATAAGTGTATCCATAAAGCCTAGGGACGACGACATAGTCACATATCTGCGGGCAAGGCTGAGGAAGGACACAACTCCCGAGGCAATGGATAGTTTTCTGGAGAATGATATTATGAAGAGCATTCGGGAAGGAATCTCTGAAACGTACGTACAAGCAGGGGGGTTTGGAAGCTAGGGCGATTCGTATACTGATAGATGAAAATATAGATTCCTACTAGCTTCCCTCAAGGTCAAAGCAATTCTGAGTGAAACGACGATCCATCTGAGGCGAAATATGCTGAATTCGATGCGAGATGGGTTAGGGTTGGGAGGTGCATATGCGGCAACAATGGAACGGATAAGAGCTCAAGATGGGGGGAAACCAAAACTTGCTATGGCAACGTTAATGTGGATATGTCATTCGGAAAGGCCACTACTGGTAGATGAACTATGTCATGCGCTTGCCGTGGAAATTGGATCAACCCATTTCAGTAACGACAATGTGCCTGGGGTCGAGACGTTGCTTACCTGCTGTCAAGGACTAGTCGCGGTAGATAAGGAAGCCTCAACATTCCGGTTGGCCCACCACACACTTCGCGAGTACCTCTCTGCTCATCCCGACCTTTTCCCCAGGGCTCACTTAGTGATTGCGGAGACCTGCTTAACTTATCTGATTTCGGATCAGGCCAAGGCGCTTCCAGCCAAACCACAACCTGACCTCTCACTCATGCCCTTCCTCAAATATTGTTCGCGATATTGGGGCACCCACGCAAAGAGAGAACTTTCAAATCGCGCAGTATTGCTTGCAGTGGAGCTGTTGGACGAGTATGAAAGCCATGTAGCCGCCAATGCACTTTTTGAGCAAATATTTTATCCAGATGATTTCCCGGGGGTCTGTGCTCCTTCGATGTTCGGTGGACTGCAGTGTGCATCTTTCTTCGGGATTGTCGATCTAATGACTGCTTTGTTAGGAGTGAGTGGCTGTGACGTCAACCAGGGTGATTCAGCTGGCATAACGCCACTCGGATGGGCGGTTCTGGACGGGCAGGGGGAGGCTGTGGAGCTGTTGCTCAGACAGGAAGCTGTTAACCCCGACAAACCAGACAATGAGGGCAGGACACCACTTTTGTGGGCTGCGGTCAGAGGACACGAGTCGGTGGTGAAGCAGCTTTTGGACCGGGAAGATGTCAACCCTGACAAACTAGACAATGAGGGCAGGAGACCACTTTTGTGGGCTGCCAGTGGGGGACATGAGTCAGTGGTGAAGCAACTTTTGGGCCGGCAAGACGTCAATCCTGACAAACCAGACAATGAGGGCAAGACACCGCTTTTGGTAGCTGCGGGAAACGGGCACAAGTTAGTGGTGAAGAAACTTTTGGACCGGCAAGACGTCAACCCTGACAAACCAGACAATGAGGGCGGGACACCACTTTCGTGGGCTGCCAGTGGGGGACATGAGTCAGTGGTGAAGCAGCTTTTGGACCGGCAAGACGTCAACCCTGACAAACCAGACAATGAGGGCAGGACACCGCTTTTGGTGGCTGCGGGAAACGGGCACAAGTCAGTGGTGAAGCAGCTTTTGGACCGGCAAGATGTCAACCCTGACAAACCAGACAATGAGGGTGCGACACCACTTTCGTGGGCCGCGGGAAACGGGCACAAGTTAGTGGTGAAGCAGCTTTTGGACCGGCAAGATGTCAACCCTGACAAACCAAGAAACAAGGGCTGGACACCACTTTCGTTGGCTGCGTCCTGGGGGCATGAGTCAGTAGTGAAGCAGCTTTTGGACCGACAAGACGTCAACCCTGACAAACCAGACAATGAGGGCGGGACACCACTTTCATGGGCTGCCAGTGGGGGACACGAGTTAGTGGTGAAGCAGCTTTTGGACCGGCAGGACGTCAACCCTGACAAACCAGACAATGAGGACAGGACACCACTTTCGTGGGCTGCCAGTGGGGGACACGAGTCAGTGGTGAAGCAGCTTTTGGACCGGCAAGATGTCAACCCTGACAAACCAGACAATGAGGGCGGGGCACCACTTTCATGGGCTGCCAGTGGGGGACATGAGTCAGTGGTGAAGCAGCTTTTGGACCAGCAGGACGTCAACCCTGACAAGCCAGACAATGAGGGTGGGACACCACTTTCATGGGCTGCCAGTGGGGGGCACGAGTCAGTGGTGAAGCAGCTTTTGGACCGGCAAGACGTCAACCCTGACAAGCCAGACAATGAGGGCGGGACACCACTTTCGTGGGCTGCCAGTGGGGGACACGAGTTAGTGGTGAAGCAGCTTTTGGACCGGCAGGACGTCAACCCTGACAAGCCAGACAATGAGGGCGGGACACCACTTTCGTTGGCTGCGTCCAAGGGGCACGAGTCAGTGGTGAAGCAGCTTCTGGACCGGCAAGACGTCAACCCTGGCAAACTAGGCAATGTAGGGAGTGCACTTGAACCGCATGATACAAGAAGCAGAACAAGGAAACGCTCGAGAAGCCACTCCAGGAACAACCAATGGAAGAAGAAGAAACACAACGCACGCAGCGACCGTGACCCCTGAGACGGGGGAAAAAGCGACAAATAGTGCAGAGCAGCCCTGAGATCGGAGAACGGGCAGCAGATATTATTCGTGTTTCTGCTCCTGGGGTTGGAAAACCAACCAAACCTTCCAAACCCCTGTTGAAAACCACCGGCAATCACTCCGCACAAGGGCGAGTTTCCTTTGTATCCTTTCCTATCTTGTTAGTCTGTCGTTACTAGTTTCATTTGTCAGTCGTTATTATAAATTGGGGATTAACTTACTGCCAATTGTATATGATAAAGAAGTACGGGAGAGAAAGAACCAAACCTGTTTGAGGGGTGGAAACTATTCGCTAACTTGTCTTCTACAATTGTGCGTGAACCGAACCCTTAAGCGCAAAATCCCAGAACTACTCGCCCTCTCAGTGTTCCCAATCTGATCACATCATATCCAGTGCTTATCACACTATCCTCTTACCCCTCATTTCCCCGCTCTGCTTCTCACCGCATCTACCCCACTTTCCTTGACTGCTATCCTAACTCTCGCCACTGAGTACGAGACTTTATTGTGGTAGTGCCGGAGGGAGTGCTGGTGATTAACAATCATTTTTACGCCCTCCGGGCCTTTGACCACGGCGACCCGCCATTCCCCTCCCGGGCCCGTGGTATCCCTCTATAGCCCCCTTGTCACCCTTCCAACACCACTTACCGGGAATCCATAGCCTATAATCCGTCCTCAACACTCCCCCTTAACGTACTCATTCTTTCACTTCTGGCTTAGCCCTTAGTTCCAAGCTTGCGAATTCTCTCGGCGTTGGGTTTGTCACGTCTTCTGAATGTAGGGCATGTGTATGATTACCGGAACCCTCTCGAATATTTAATGCTGTGATCAAGTGAAGAATTTCGAGTGCTGTATGAGAGGTGGGATAAAGAGCTAGGAGGGTATTTTCCTATCCAATTTTTCCCCTTGCCACTTTTCCTGCGTTTCATAGACCCGTGTCTCGACTTTCAATTATAGATCCTCCCTTTCATGTATCATCGCTATTTTTATTTTATTTGTTTTGCCTTTTGGATCGTCAAACCTCCCCCGCTCCACCCTGTAGAATATTTATTGATATTGTTATTTTAATAGTACAGTCCAGTCCGTTTACCTCACAAATCCCTACTTATCCGTTCCCCTATCCACCTTTGAGCGAGGGGATTTGTGTGGAATTACTCGCCGCACAGTTAATATTTGAGCAGCCATTTTACAAAAGGTCGGGCAACGGTGCCCCCTCCTCGCCGAGACTCCGGTAGATCAAGGAAGGGGAGATTGCACAATTGGGTCTGCGTAGAGACAAGGCCTATTCTACGGGCAAAGATAAATCCCATTTCAGCATGACTTTTTTTCTGAGTGGCTGCACATTCCGAATGGTTGGGCCGAACACCGCCCTCGTTTGCATCCAGGTTTGAACGTTCCGGACGGGTGAAAATTCTACCTTTGTGGGGGGAGGTCAACTCCGGCAAGCCAAGGAACGCCAGCAGAACGCCGCTCATGTTTGGCGTTCTCGGCGGACATGAGGGTGTAGCCAAAAAACCTCTTGAGCGGGAAGAGGTCAGCCCCGGCCGCCCAATAATGGCGGCCAAACGGCCCTCCTGTATGGTGCTTCCAACGGAGATGAGGGGGTGGTAATAATACTGCCAGAGCGAAAAGAGGTTAACCCCGACAAGCCGAGATTTGCGGTCAGAGACCCAACTTTGGTACAGTTAGTGATGAGCATCAGGGAATGGTGAAAATGCTACTTCGGCGGGAAGAGGTCAACACTAACTAGTTAGATAATAAAGCCCGACGCGACTTATGTTAGTAGTTAGCGGTGGCGATTGGAAAGCCCCCATAGGGCTGTTACGCTCTCCTAAAGCCGTAAACTACAGCGCAATCTGAGGCCTAGGAGACACCTCCTGGTGAAAATCCCAGTAACTCCTTCCCTCGCCGTTCATGTTGCTCATGAGATTTGTCCTCGAATATCTGCCTTCGCAGGCGAGTGCTCTTCCATGAGATGGGAATGCAAATATCGCACTACACCCGGCTTCAACTCCCTGTCTAACTCGGCCTATTCAAGATTCAGGATTTATGAGTTTCTGATTTCTAAGGACACCAGAGTCTGGTGGATGGGTTGCGATAGTCGTATTTATGTGAGAATGTTTAGCTATAGCTTACAATTTTCATTGTGGCTAGTTTTGCTCTAATAGATTCTTGCCCTTCATTCCTCTTCTATGTAATACTCTTAGGTCACTTTGAAATAGTCTAATCTCTAGCCTTTGGGGCCTGCTACCCCAATGATAAATATATTTGGTATGTGCCTAAACGAAGCCTGTTACATAAAGTCGGGGTACACTGTATAATATGGACTCTCCAAGCCGCTTTGTTGGTTCCTTATTATCGATCCCACAAAGACCACCAGTGCGGAAAATCCTCGATGATTTCTCTTTCTCTCTGTCCATTTTCACCTTTTCAGGAAACTTCTGTGAATTTAACTTTAAGGAAAACCAAGGGTTGAGAATCCCGAAGAACTGATTATGCAAAATATGGGGTAGTTTAGCATTCTTGGTAGTATCAGTATTATACTAAGATCTGGGATCATAATTTGAAACTTCATGAAGGCAGAGGGCTCATAATAAGCTTACCGTATTTGCCTTACCGTATGGTGGCTTCTCTTGTGATATGGTGATTTACCACACCTTACCTCGGATGTCGTAATTTTCGTATATTGCGTTGTTCCAATATCTATTGTACATACTACTTGTGCCCCAGATGGTAGTACTTATACCCATGCGAGGTCTTGATATACCGTGCCAATGATACGTGTCCTCAGTATGCCCTATCGGGCATACAACCGTCACATTCAAGTCATTCTTCCAACATCGGAACCCAACTGATATACGAGTGATGGGATGTGATTCAATCCTCAGTTTAGTAAGATGCAAGTTGAGACTCCAGCGCTATCAGGAGCATTGCCGCTGTCTTGTATACGACTTTATCCGCATAACTTGTTATCATGCTCCAGAGCCCTCTCTCTTGCCATCCGGCACAGCCCCGGGTAAGGAGAGTCTTGCAAATCATGTGTGGGGACGGACTATCATGGGTTAGGGTTCTCTGCACAGGGCGGGAGGTTGGCGCATGCAACCTAAACTATTGCAATCTCGCCTGGGCCTGTCGAGGGATCTTGTGTACAGGAATCACGGGAGCCGGAAAGTATCCTTCCCTACAAGTCCCAGGAAAGAAGCCGCCCGGGACTGAAATATGTGGTAAAATATATGTCCGTATCTGAGCCCCCACACACAAAAAAATATACCTTCCTGTTTCTGGGCACTTGTTGCTTGGGATGTATGATTGTATAAGTGTGATAGCTAATTAACCGAGCTTCAAACCGAGGCATTATTCCGCCATCCTCTTCATCCAGGAAAAGGGATAGGGCGCCACCCATTCTTTGGTTTGTTTGGACGGCCCGAGACTCGAGTTGCGAGATTTGGCACTTCTTTGGAGTCTGATTGCTCGAGATTTTGTTGCCGTGCCTCCTGTGCGGAATAGTGCCAGAACTTGCAGCCACTGGAGTGGACTGGAATCTAAACAGGGCTAAGTGCAATTTGGCACCGGGGCATTAATTATGTCTTCTTGTTTACAAAACTTCAAGAGGTTCGGTAGGGATTTTTTTTTGAACTTCCAGAACCCCCAGATGCCCTTCTTTCCCCTCAATTGAGGAACCGAATAGCCGAGTATCAAATACGGTGAGGGGGGCGGGGCGCCTTTATGAGCTTTTGGGGTGGCCTTGCTTGTTAGTACGGAATAGATTTATTTCCCGGCTACTGCTCGAGCTTAGGAGGAAAAATACATAACTACCGAGTGTCGTGGGCGGCTCACCCTTAACCTTGGGGCTATGAGGATGACATCCCGTGCTCTATACTAGCAGTTCTGATGTGTTGATTTAAGCGCTGTGTCACTGTATTGTGATTCCCTTTACGCTTGATTGTGTGTTTGGCGTCTTCCGTAGATTTCCCTATACCTGAGCATACGATGCCTTGTGCTTGTCTGGGCTTTCGGGAGTAAGGGTACGTATATGGAGGATTCCGGATGGAAATTGTGTGATTACCGCGCGCGGGGGGGGGGGGTTATTATATTAGCTAGCTATACTTTGGGCTGCAAGGTGGAAAGGCCAAGGGGGACACCGATTGTGACGGATTTTGCATTTCGCCCCCTCTGGCATTTTCGCAGGGCGGGCAAGTGGTACAGATAAAGTGGAACAACAAGATATAATACCATGGAAGAGTAGCAATCGTAAGTCCGCCAGGGGGCTGGGAAAATGTGTGTAGTACCGGTATGTCTCAGTTTAGTGCTGGAGTATTCGTTGCTAGCATGAAGAATATTTCTAGATATGATACTTGTATGGCAATTTTCTTAATTAGGTCTCTTGGACGTAGAAGGATAGAATGATGGATAAAGGCCTTGCCCATCCCATAACATTAGCCTCGCAATCTTGGTTAAAGCTTTGCTTGATGGATTTGTTTACAGATAATTCTGGGATTGAGTTGTTGTGAAAATTTGGGGCGGCATCAATGCGTGGTATTTGGATGGATTTCAGACTGACATATTGCCCCGATGCTTGAAGTTATTCAAGTGGGGTTTGGGGTATTGGCTATTTGTATTTATGGAGGCGTGAAGCGGATGGCTGGGGGCGGGGTGGAGCGATTCCCCCAGAGCCTTGTCCCTAGTGGCGTGTGAGTCGAAACAACGAGCACAATGGCATTGGGTGGGCTTGAGATTGGATAGTGGTTGGATTTGTTTGTTTGGCTGTTTGGCTGTCCTGTTAGCTTGCCTGAAGTCGGTGGTAAAAGGACTCTTGCTTGTTGATATTAAATGATTTTTTTCATTTAGCACGTATGGCAAATTTCTCCGGTTGTGTCATCCTCATCATAGAGCCGCACTTGTCAACTGTGACATCTTCTAACGTTCTGGTATTCAAAGCTGCGACCCATCAGAAGAGCAGGGGAGGTCCAAGTCGGAGCACGTAATGCAGGGATATTACGGTACTCGACAACACTTGTCGGCAACGACTGGGGTGAGGGAGAGCAAGATAACCCGAGGGCTTTACAGGGATATTACTCGAGCACTAGCAAATGCCTATTCGAGACCTCGAGCCTCCATACTTGCTCCCATGTGTGTTATCTCACTATACTCTTCTGCTTGTTCAAGTATTTTGTGGAGGCTTTTTTCTTTATTTTATTCTTATTTTATTTTTATTTTATTTCTTTCTTTCTTCCTCGCATTCCGCCTGGATTTCCAGGGATGCCTTGTTATTGCCGGGCGGGGGGGATCCGCCCCAGCGAGCAAGTAAGTATCGGTATTGGTATGATACCATACATCAGACGTTAGAAAGCAAAATTTGCCAAGCCTTATAATAGGTCTTGGCACAATAATATTATCTAAAATGGCAGTACTAATAATAATCAGTTAACAAAAATTTCAGTAGATCAGACCAGATCGTATTCTGAGATAGTTCTTTTTGGTCAGCGACGGACGGTACATAATAGACTAGTTTTTTCCTCTTTTTGCTTCATCATTTGCTATAGATACTGGGGTGATGTTGGGTTTATGGTTTGTAATAACAATCTCACTTTTGAGGAGTAGCTGTCACTCAGGTGGGAAATTGGCTTAGTATCATAAAATCGAACGGTTCTCTAGAATAATCTTACGATATAGTACAGTGCTCAAATTGTGCCTGCTCTGAAATCAAGAACATCCTCTAATTTCACACATTATCACTCACAGACATCTTTCACCTGTGAAAAAATCCGGGGGTGATACCGCCAAATGAGAACCAGAGGGCGGAAAATATCATAGGACCCCGTTAAAACCGTCGGCAGCTGCTCGGGTTGCGTCACTTGTGCGGCTATGGTGGCATTTACACCACATTCCCATAAAGCTCCTGTTCACCCCCTTCAGCTCCATCCTCCCACTCTTGCTCTTCAAGCACGGTTCTAGGCGACTTCTCAACTGTAGCCCTATATCTTCGACTTCCACACCTGCATCTCTATCCACCCTTAAAGCCTTTCCTTTTCCTTTCCAGTCTACTGCTGGAGCATCTTCCTCCTCTCCCACCGCCGCCTTTTCGATAACTTTCCCCTTCCCTTTCTTCCCCTTCTCCTCCGTCACCTCAAATTTCTCTCTAACTCTCTGGCAGTGCTCCAACTCCTTGGCGCTAACACTACCCACAAATTCGCTCTTCGCCTGTAAAAAATCCTCCTCGCCAATTACGACGAGAACATCTTCCGGCGTAGCAATGGTGCCAAAGAAGTGGGCTTTTGAAACGGGCTCCTCCGAGGTGGCGGATAAGCGCTGGATTTTTTCGTCGACGTGGTTGGCTTGTCGTGTGATTACATTGAGCATTGCGTTGGAGCAGAGGGCGTACAGGTCGGCTCCGGTGTAGGTGGAGGGGAGGATTTCGGATATGCTACGGGGGGAGAGGGTTGGGGAGAGGGTGAGTCTCTATTGCTGGTTAGTGGAGGGGAAGGAGAGGGGAGAATAGCGGTGATGTGCTTTCTAGTGAGACCCTCCATGATGGTCAATTGTTTGTCGTGAGTGTCTGAAACACCCAGGTATAACATTTTGTCAAACCTCCGGGCCGTAGTAATGCTGGCTCAAGTAAATCCGGTCGATTGGTCGCTCCAATCACGAACACACCACCACTACCTTCTGCACCTTCGCTCATGCCATCTAATTCTGCTAGCAACTGGGAAACAATCCTTCCCATGACACACCTGGAATCATCCTGATTACCTCGTTTCGGGGCGACAGTCCAATTCGTCGAAGAACACAACGCAAGGCCGTGCATCCCTAGCGCCCTGGAAAACTCCCAGGACGTTCGCTTCCGGCTCGCCGATGTACACATTGAGTAGTTCTGGCCCCTTGATGGAAACGAAATTGAGGGAGAATTCCGTAGCGATCGCCTTTGTCAGGAGTGTCTTTCCAGTTCCGGGAGGTCGGTAGAAAAGTCTTGCGGGAGCGCTTCTTCATCCCCTTTGCGAAGAATTCTGGGCGTTCTAGCGGGAGTTGGATTGTTTTCATGACGGCGCTCTTTACATTTGCGAGCCCTCCTACATCATCCCAGCCCACTTTCGGGATCTTTGGCGCGCCGATCGAGCCTGAGAGATGCCTGCCCGTGGCTTCAACGGCTACTTCGAAGTCGCATTTTAGAACACTGGTGGTTTCGTCGCCGCCTGCTATTTCCAAGTCCTTGACTGAGACGGGGCCCTCGGGGGAATTAGGATCTCTTTGGCAATCGCGGAATTTTCTTCGTAAGCTTTAAAATGCGGCCTTGGGGTGCTGCGACCACACGCTCGACCACGCCGACGAGATCTCCTACTACCAAAGCGGCTGTTTTAACAGCGATGTTTCCGAGATCGACTTCTTTGCTCGATCCTAGCCTTTCCTCTCTCAATTCTTCAATGTGCATATCTCAGTGGGAGATCATCACTCGCTCGAATTAGCCTTGCAGAGCCAAGGGCTTCCTTCACGCGATCTTCCAAATCTTGGTCGTCCTGTACTGGAGCTCCCAGTGGAAATCGAACGCTAACAAACACTATTTCAAGGCCAACCGGGACAACATCTATCAGTAGTAATCCAAAGGGTTTCGAGCTCTTATCGCCAGCAGGTGCGAGAGAAGGGGAAAGCGCGACGGTACGTGGAAGCGTCATAGTGGCCGGCGGCAGTCCGGGAAATTGAGTGCTCCCTGGAAGAAATGTAACGGGAAAGATTGTCCATTTCTTTGTAGCAGTTCCCCGTGAAGATGTTAAAGGAGTAACGGCAACGTGTAGTGTAGGGGGGATGGGTTCATCGTCCTCATCTACCACGTTCCGAAAGGTCAATTCCTGCCTCTGCTGGTGGGTGTGGGGCTTACCGTCATCAACAATCATCATTGTAGGCCCACCCACCACCGGAATCCCGTTAACCCCTTAACGTTTCCTGTTCAGGCTGTGGTTTGGGCTCCTGCTTTACAAACCCGGAAGCATCGCGCCAAATATCCTCTGAAACGTGCGCTACCTCACCGCGGGGATCATCGACTACAGCCTGGAGTTCGGTTCTTTCTCTTGCGACGAGGGGGTTGAGCTGGAGGCAGTTTGGCTGGTGCTCCGGTTGATGCTGAAGTGGTTGTTGGAAGTGCTGGAGCCATTGTTCATCCCGGGGGATATGTAGCTGGGGAGGTTAAACAAGGGGGTAGGAAGATGGGAAAGAAGGTTCAATGGAGTTCCCGGATCCGGAGGAACTCAAGATAGAGGACAGTCCAAGGCGGCAGATATTTTTCCTTTTTGCGGGAAAGAACCTCAGCTTGTGATCGGTCCGAGGCTCACATGGCCAGTCTGATTTCGCTCGAACTGTTGCACAATAATGTCCAATAAGTCTTGTTGCAGTCGCCGGGCAACCATACCTTATTTTCTCGGGATCTCGATAGAAATCACTTTCAATTGACTGAGCGGAGCAGGTTAACATAATTGCTAATAACTAATTTAGTTAATGAGATGCAATGGGCTCATCTTAAATACCGGTGAGCTATACTTAAGTACAGGGTTTGGAGAACACGGTCCCTTCCCGAGGTGTTTTGTCTCAGATTTCGGAGGCTAAGGTCGTAACCGCAGATGGTGGATCTAAGGTGTTTTTATGGTACAATAACACTAGCAATGCCCCGCTCTAGCGACCTCGAGCCTCCCTATTTGCTCCTATGTGTATCATCTCACTATAGCCTTCTGCTCGTTCTAGTGTTTTGTGAAGGCTTATTTCTTTTCTGTTAGTTTTTCTTTCTTTCTTTCTTTCTTTCTTTCTTGCACTCCGCCGGCTTTCTAGGGATGCCGCACTTTTTCCGGGCCGGGGGGTCCGCTCCCACCAGGCAGGTAAGCATCGTAGTATCATAGGTAATTCAGGTTGGAAATATTTCTTATCCGTTTATCAGGTCAGAGGTCTCATCTACTTATCTGATCGCACACTGAGATCGAATTTTGATAACAACGGGCGAACACATCAATCCGCCGAATGTATGTGGTATTATTAACTTAAGGGCAATCAGTATAAACAGGCCCAGATAGAAACGGTCCCTCGACCAAGCCCAAGTCTCCCCTTAGCCATTCCAGTTTTTTTTTAATTTTAATTTTGGCTATCATTCTAAAAACCAGTCAGCAAATTGGTCCGGATGGTATCTCCATGGATCTTACAGCGGTTTTCCACAACCCCGGCAAGTAGCGAACGGCGGCTTCCCTCATGACGTAGCCTGCGGCCTGTAATCAATTCTGTTAGAAAGTCCGAATTTGAATTCAAGTGTGACTCACCCCAAGAAAAGTAAGGAGCTCAGAGAGGGCAAGCCCATTCAGGCCAATGGTCATGTTTAGCTTAAAATCGACTGATCCGACGTGTGCCTTCAACATTGCCACCTCCCGACACTAGTGTTAGCAGACTGTAAACTAGCAAAAAGATAGGAGAGAGAAACCTTGGTCATGTCGAAGATGTGCTTATCCACCTGAGCAACTCGCTTCCACTATCACGGGTAATCGTCAGCGTAATCAGGGGTGATGAAAGGGATAGCTTACAACGTGACTCTTAGTGACAAATGGAGCAGAAAATTCAGTGTTCCCAGGCGTCCAGTCCGTCCGTCTTCGGGTCCGGACGGGACTGACGGCAGTATAGTACCTGAAAGGGCGCCCGGGACGGACTGGCGGGGACTGCAGGTGTCTCGGGTAGCGCAATTTTCTGGGTAACTCCGGATGACGGGTAATTGGCGAGGACTGCAGATGACGGGTGAGGGCTGCAGATGGCGGGTGAGGACTGCAGACGAGGGTCAGGACAGCAGGTACGATTCAGGAGTTACCGATCCGTCGTAGACTGTAGGGCCCTACAGTCACCCCCTTAGACGATAGTCTTTCCCAAAGGACGGACGCTCTTGCCCTACAGCTTGAGACAGACGCCCGGGACGCCCGGGACTGAAGTCATGGCGGTGCCTACGGAGTTGGGGGAGGCCACGCATGCGGCGGGCTGGGCGGGCTGGGCGGGCTGCGAACTTGGGCGCCATGATGGGGAATAGGAAGAGAGATGAGATAGAGAAACGGAGGAGTGGGTTGGCACTAGCTAACTTTTGTAATTGTGATCGGAAATACCTTGCTTACTGCAAGTACTCGTACCTTACTCATCTCGCCGGAAATTAGTCATATGTCACGTGAACTGGTGGCAGGGCTATTTAGCGTGCGTTTTCTCCGGCTATAGTCCACGTGACCAATGACTAAATTCCGGCGAGGTGAGTATCGTGCCACCAGACGACGGTTTCCGGTCTAGGTATCATAGCAAAAACGAGGTAAGAGTCAATGCCACCCTTCCCGATCAACATTTCACCCATGCGTCTACCTCCCCGTCTGCATTAGCATATCCATCATCTTAGTCCAGAACACTCGATCGATAGCATCAGCCAAAACGCCTGTACTCGCGGTGTCGAAGCGTTTTTGAAGGAGACTGATATTGCATACCACCAAAATTTGGCTTTATGCAAGATCGGTCTTTTTAAACGCTTCGGCGTTGCGGGTACCATCGCAATGGCCTACAAATAATTAGATATCCCGCACCCATCCATCCCCGAGAATCTGACTTTCCACGTTTCTCAGCTTCAAATGTGATGAACCTCACCGGCTTCTCTAGTTTTGCACGGGGAAATGCCCAAAAACCTTCTTCCCCTTCTTCCTCATTGCCCTCCCCATAGACTTCGGATATAGTGCTCCGAGGGCCAGAATTCCCCGACGCTGGAGGAGACTGGAATCCAAACGGGGTTGGGCGCGATTTGGCACCGGGCATTTATTGAATTTTTCTTTTACAAAACCCCAATAGGTTTGGTAGGGATTTTTTTTGCCCCCCAGTAGCCCTGGACAGCTCTCTTTCCCTCGATTGAGGAACTGGATATCTGATTGTGAAATACATTATGGGGGACTTGCATCGGTTTTTGGGGTGTCCTTGCTTGTAAGCACTGGAAGAATGTATTTTCTAGCTACGATCCGAGCTTAGGAGGGAAAATACATGACTTCCGACTGTGGGTGGCGGCTCACCTTTAACTTTGCGGGTGTGAGGATAAAATTCTGCGCCCGATGCCAACAGTCCTGGTGTGTTGATTTAAGCATTGCGCCACTGTAGTGTGATTCGCCTTACTGTTGGTTGTGTGATTAGCGTCGCTTGTTCATTTCCTTGTATCATACCTGAGCATACGATCGGTTGTGTTTGTCTGGGCTTTGGGGGCTGGGGGTACATGGAGGAAAGTGTGTGTTGTTACTGGTGAGAGATAAGGTGGGCGGTGGTTGTTCTGGAGATATCAGGTGCGATAACAGGAATGCTGGGTTGGGTGCTCTGGGCGGCCCCGGGGCCTCAACAAACGAAGAGAGGCTCTACGGAAATTGTGTAATTACCGAAGGGTGTTATTGTATCTACTCGCTAAATTTTCGACCGCAAGGTGGAAAGGAGGTTCACCAAGGGGACCCAGATTGCGATAAATTTTGCATTTCGCCCCCCTCTGTCATTTCCGCTGGGGGGGCAAGTGGCACGATTGCTACTCTTCCACGGCATCTTGTTACTCCACTTTATCCGTAAGTCCGCCAGGGGACTGGGAGAATGTGTGGAGTATGTCTCAGTTTAGTGCTCGAGTAGTTCTTTGCTAGCATATTATGAAGAATATTTCCAGATACTTGTATGGTAATTTTCGTAATTAGGTCTCTTGGGCGTAGAAGGATATAATGATGGATAAAGGCCTTGCCCCTGTCATTGTCCGAGACACAGGTTAATACGGTGGGCGAGGCCCGTTAATTGCTACAAATCTACGAGCATCATCGCTGGAGAATACTGATGCGTGCATCTTAGTCACCTCTGACTCGGATATGACAGGGGCCACCTAACATTTTCTACCCTCTCACCCGTCAAAGAGATGGAGGGGGTTAACCTATCGTTACGGTTCAGGATTCTTTTGTAGTGGTAAGTTATGGGATGGGTCGGGACACGATTCAGACGAGGCGCTGAGAAGGGTTTTGGTAGTGTCCATAGCTACGGGAAATTTGAAACCTTGAACACACCCAATGCCCACTGCTCGCTATTCATGTCTTAAAAGTATTCTGCCCATTCGGGTCGTAACCTATCCCGTAGCTATGATACCTATTCCAGCTTTCGCGGTAGCGGATAACCTCATTCCTGGAGATACACAGCAGGAAATACCTTCTGTGGGCTCTTCTACTAGTATATTCGTGGTTCTGTCGCTGGTTCGGTGGGAGAGAGGGTACTCGGGTCTCCGCGCCAAGATTGCGCACCTTTTTTGGAATAGCCTCCGATGGCTACACATGGGATAGTGTTCTGAGCTGGCAGCTAGAGTCAATGAGGGAGGTTAACGTCCTCCTAGCTTGCTAGCCATTAACCATTGAGCTTATTATCTCTTTCAAATGCTGCTTCCTATCAACATGAACCCCGGACACTATAATATTATCTAGACTCTGAATTCGCACCACCGGCACTCTTCGCCACTCTCACCCAAACAGCTCGAACGCCATACTTTTTATGCGCCCGCGGTGGCTATTCCAAAACGAGTGCCCAATCTTGGCGCGGAGACACGAATATTCCCACGATGGCTAGCTACACCTTTTAGACTGTGCACACCGCAACATATTTGCCCTCGCTATTATGCCACTCACGTCCAGAGGTCTCCCCAGGCCTGTGTTTTTGAACGCCGAGTGGGTTTGGGTGCTTTCTCGTCGGAACCAGCCATAGGTTAGAAGTTAATTCGAGGTGCAAGACCCCCTTGAGCACACTCGCTCGGGAGTTGGGTTTGATTCGGGATGGTATGGGAATTGTCTCCTGGGCTTGTCCGCACCACTTTAAAGGAAGTATTGCAAAGCGCAGGAAGTGAAGAGTGACAGGGATGGGTGTTTTTTCTTTCTTCGTCGAAGAATCCAGGCCAGGTTACATTGCAACCAGTAAATACGGATGCTATTGGAGAGCACAATCGAGTGACATTTCGTGATTGGTATACCACCCCCCGATCACGGCAGCATGCTCGAGGCCACAATTGGTAGCGCAGTAGACTGGGAAGAGCTATAGAGAATTATGCGGCGACTCATATGTCCATTGCTTCTACAGCGATGAGTTGCATATAAACCCGTCCAAGCCCTCCCGGGGAACCAACAGTAGTTATTATAGTAAAGAAAATTACGTCAAGTGTAAGCACTGGTACGGCAAATGGGTAGTAAATCGCTGTATCACAAAGGAAAATTGAGCCATCCTTACCTCCCCAACTCTCCACCACTAAAAATGGATTTCGCAACTCGCTGCTAATGGTTCTCGTGGTGAATCACCCAGCCCAAGTAGAGTCCAGGAAACACCATGATACGTCCCCGACCAAGAGAAAAAGTCGTATTTATCCTGGATTCTATTGATTGGCCCGACCTTAGAGAGGTGCAAGATAAAGTGAAGCAGGATTCCAGGGATCTTCCAACTTGGTTGTCCTTAGATAATCAAAGCTCGGACGCGCAGTAGCAGTAATGTTGGGTGCCGTCGCTGTATCGTGGTCTTCGTGGATGGTAATGTGGTAGTGAGATATATGTACTCTGTCCTAGCTTGTGCTAGTGGCCCGGAGGGGGGGTATTCTTACTGCATATTTTTCAAGAACGGTAGCAACACTGTTATTCTCCAAGCAGCAACCTTATTGAGAGGGGCCGTTTTATAGGGGTGGCTCTGGTCCTGTGAGGTATCCGAGCCCGGGCCTACCTCCTCTCTAAAGATAATTTTGAAGCCAACGGGTGAATATAGACAGTGCATGACCTATTTCCACCGGTAATTTTCTACTTCTCCCCAACGCGCTGGGGGAGCATTACGTAAATAGCACCTCAGAGCGCTCCACCATTCATAGTTCACTCCCCACCATCTCTTCTTCCAAACGCTCGCGGTCGGCTAGCGGGGGGGAGGGGAATGTTACTAGCTTGCTAGGAGACCTTAGCTCCGCTCAAGATTTGATAATAATTTTCGGGAATGCACGCCCCCTAATGCCGGTACATGTGCTCAAAGAGATTATCGCAAGGAGGTTTTTGTTTTTTGTGCAGTGAGATGGGCAGGGGTTTTGGGATGGCGGGGCTACCGGTGCGGGTGGTAGAAATCCGAGTTACCAGAGAAATATCATAGTACTCACGTCGCCGGATTGATCTGCCAGTTCGTTCCTATTATGGAATCGCTCATCCGCGGATATTTTAGCCAAAAAACTCTGTTGGGAAGCGATAGTTGCGTCCTAGCTCAGAAAGCTCAAACCCTCAAGAACCAAGGCTACCTTGAGCTTGATATGCGGACAAGACAAACAGCCAGCGAGCAGTCTGACCAACTGTCCAAGATCCATTCTAGGCAGAGAATTCGAGGTGTGCGTCGAGGCTGTGGGTCTGCCATTCATGTTCCCCTTTTAAAGCGAGCTGTTTTAGAATTAAATTGGCATGCTGGACTTTGCTTTGATGCTATAGCTATCAAAGTTCATGTTAAGAGCCTAAGCCACCTGTAACACTCTCCTCACTAAGGTTCACTCCCTCAGCCAGAGTCCCCACCCTGTTTTAAGATGTCCTTTCCCATTTGACCATTGACGTAGCACTGATTATTTGTGTGATTTTATTGGCTAAAGTGTCCGAGAATGGTCTATTCCATAATAGGAACTGGTAGAGCAATCTGGGCGACATGAGTAGCATTACGTAGGAAGTGCTCGATTTTGTGGCATGTGCCTATCCCATGAACAGAGAAATGTGTGTGTTCGCGGTGGCTAGTTGTAAATGCCAAGTGTTATCAGTCCCGGCGTGGACGGCATTCTATCATCATTAAATACGCCCGCTCACCCTTCCTCCTCCACAAACCACACACCCGTTTCTTCGCCTTCTTGAGTTGTAATTCTGGTAATTCCTCCGACAAATCGCAGGTAGTATAGGTTTCTCACAGCTCTCTATCATGATTTTTATTATTGCTGTTTTCCTTTGTCACTCATGCCTCTTACGAACTAGTTGCTATCTTTCTTCGAATCTCTTTTCCTACCTGTCCCTATTTTATTGTAAACGAAGCATCGTGCCGGGGACCGGAGGGGCTTCAGGGCATATTGGGGCTGCAAATTATTTCTGACTTTCCTCGATGAGTTTCAAATAAAGTATTTTGTGGTATACTGATTGATAACTACACAAGCAGGAATACGAACCGAGTAGTAGCAGAATTGAGTGGTATACAGGATTAGCCGAAAACAAGCAAGTTGGCGATGAACCAGGGACCAGAGATCCGTCCCCTGCCTGAAACGGCTCATTACGACCTAACTGTCACCACAAAATACATAACTGCTGTCCTCGACCAATTCAAACAGCAGGATTCCTATGGCCTGTTTGCTGGGGTGCGGGAATATGGAGGCCCAGTTCTCCCGACCCTTGTGTTTGGATTTCGGAAACTCAATGAACTAGAAATTGTGCTGCCGCCAACCCCCTACCAGCTACCACTTTTGGTAATTCAGGATTGGATTGCATTGTCGGATGAGTTTGGGGCGCCATGGTCACTTGAGCCTGTGCAGGATGCAGACCAAATAAGTTTGGAAGCACTTTCTCTGGGAATTGAAGGTGTGTGAGCTTGAAATAAACGACTTGAAGTAACTTATCTGATTCAACAGTAGGAGGTCTTGTTCGGGCTGGCAGCTTTGGTGGATTTTTGAAGTGTACCACTTCGCCTCAAGAGCTTTTTGGTATAACTGCAGCCCACTGTCTACCGGAGGCAGTGAATGGCACTCGAGTCTGCTGTCCATCGACTATTGAAGTTACCGGCCGGCTTAAGAGACTATTACCACATACTACAATGTGTCCACCAACCAACCGCCTACATCTCAATCTATTGTGGGAGTCTGAGGCGCAATCTATTCTAAACCGATTTAGATTTCAGGCAAATGATACTGGAGTTTCCTTTGTCGACCGACCCAACAATTATGACATAAAAACTGGGCTTCTTAGTGGCGAACCAGTAGGGGAAATCGTATCCTATCAGTTAGACAGTCGCAAAGACCTGTTATACCAGTATGACCGAAGACTTGAAACGCTGCATCTGCCCAACTTTTCTGTTGCAAGATCCTGGGAAACCACCGTGGATTGGTGCATTTTTTCCTGTAATGGAAATAGGTAGGCTGAGCCTAATTTCTACTTATAACGATTATTTTGAAGGTTGCTAATTTTCTTAAATCAATAAAGATATGGGGGAAACATTTATGATGGATTCACAATTGACCGAACCGGTTATCTGTATCCTGGTGCAAGGGTCGAGAAAATCGGGCGCTCGTCTAGGATAAGGCGTGGAAATGTTAACCGTACTTTGGTACAGCATTGGGATGATGGCCATATAATACACGATATAGCCATTATTGGCATTGGAGGACCTTTTGCTGTCAGGGGAGATTCTGGAGGCTGTGTCTTTGTTGAAGAGAATGGGATCTATTATGCTGCAGGAATTCTTATGGCTGCGACTAGGCTGAGTGTTATCGCCCTTGCATCACCTTTAGATATCATTCTGGATTGTGCCCAATCTTATGAATGGGCATCGGTATAGGTTACGCTATACCTGTTATGCAGACCAAAGCTGATAGATGACTGGCTTGCTACTGTTAAGGTGGATCAAGAGGTGCACTTGAATCACTTCATCACACATGTAGTATAGCCAAACGAGTTTTCCAACTGCCCCTTTTGTGTTTCAGCTTGTTTACCCATCACCGCGCTCTGATATGGATTCCGTAGAATCCCGAATAGTTGAACAATGTGCCATATAGTGAAGAATCCCGTAGCTTGGAAAAGGGCGCGGAAATCGCAGAACAAAATGAGCTACTCAGCCCCTCCCCGAAGCATGGAAAAACAAAAAAACACCAGACCTTACCAGAAGGTGGCAACTCCAATGATATAGCACATAGGCCAATTATTCGAGATTTTACGGTACCGGAATGAACGAACAAGTCTCCCCCCCCCCTGGATATCAAGAGTAGCTGTGATACAAAAAGAAAATCACATCAAGTGTATAACTTTATGTACCAGCGCGACAAATGTGGAGCAAACCGCGGTATCACAAACTCAAACTAACCTATTCTTACCTCCCCAACTCACCTCCTCCACTAAAAATGAATTCCGCAACTCAGCGCTACTCGTTCTAATCACCCAACGCAAGTATATTACCTGTGACGCTATAACGCACCCCCAACAAAGGGAAAAACTAGTATTTATCCTGGATCCAATCGATCGGCGATCCCTTAGGATAATACAAGGAGAAGCAAGATTCCGGGGATCTTCCGGTATGGGTGGCCCCTAGGTAACTAAAGCTCGAACGCGCAGTAACAATAGTGTTGGGTGCCGCCGCTATATCGTGGTCTTTGTGGATGGTAATGTGGCAGTGAGGTATGCATACACTGTACTAGGGCAATAATAAATAAGCTTGTTCTAGAGGCCTGGGGGAGGGGAGTATCCTTATGGCATATTTATCAAGAACCGTAGCAGCGCCGTTATTCCCTAGGAAACAGCCTTCTCGAGAGCGCCCTATTTATAGGGTGTGGCTCTGGTCCTATTGGTAGCCGAACCCTGGCCACCTCCTCTCTAGAGGTAATCTTGAAGCCAACGGATGAATATAGACCGAGCATGACAACCTATTTTCACCGGTAATTTTCCACCCCTTTCCCATGAACCGGGGGAAGTTACGAAGGATTACGTAAGCAGCATCTAAGAGTGCACCCCCATCGATAGTTCACTCCCCAGCATCGCTTCCAAACGCTCGTGGTCCGCTAGTGGGTTCTGGATCACTGGGGTACCGGGGAGGGAAATGTTACCAGCATGCGAGGAGGCCTTGGCTCCGCTCAAAAATTGATAATAATCTTCAGGAATGTATGCCCCCTAAGACCGGTAACATGTGCGCGAAGGGGCTGTCACAAGAGCCTGAGCATCCTTAAAGGGAGGGAAAAAAATAGGGAAGGAGGTTCTGTAAAGGGATCCCGTATCGTCATGTTCAAAGGAGCCATAAAGAATACCAAAGAGTTCTTGTGCGCCCTCCTGTCTATCGGCAGAGCGGTGGGTTGAGGTGGTAAGTTATGACCTGTGTGGGTCTATACTAACGAACGCATCTCCCATCTAGCCTGGGTCTTAGAAATCGTAGGCACTCAGTTGGAGGTTTTGTGCGGGGCGCGTCCATCTTTGGTACGAGGAGAGGTTTGGGATGGCCGGGCAACGGGGGCGGGTAGTAGAGCTCTGAGTTACCGAATAAATATCGTAGTAAAGAGCGAAGAAAATAAACGGAGGACATAGTTCCGTACTCGTGGGAATAGGTTGCGGGTAGACTGCTATTCTATATACTAAGCATTCCCCCCCCTCTCCGGTAACCGTTTCCGTCGTTCCGTCCCACTCGCTCACGATATACCTCAGACACCATTCCGCTGATGCTATTCCATTGAAATCGCGGCCTATCAAGGGGCTCAACCATTTCTCACAACAAGAAGCTGGCATCAATATACGAGTGAGATTTGGTGATTTAGGAGAGGGGGGGTGAAAGTAGGTAGCAGGGGGGGGGGACAATAGCTAAGTTACGAACGACAGAGTTAGCGGGGCAACAAGAGAACAAAATGAAAGAAAAAGAAGGTTAGCATCCGCGCAACCTGAACTGTTGCGCGTGCATGTCCCTCTTGAGCTGGCCAGGGGATCTCGTTTGCAGGAATCAAATCACGGGAGCCGGAAAGTATCCTTCCCCTACCAGTCTCAGGCAAGAAGTGCCCGGGAATTGAAATATGCCGTAAAATATCTATCCGTATTTGAGCCCCCGCACAAAATATACCCTCCGGTTTCTAGGCACTTCTGGCTTGGGATGAGCAAGTGATAGCAAATTACCCAAGTTTCAAGCCGGGGTATTATTTAGCTAGTCTCTTCGTCTAGCCGAAGGGATCGGGCACTAGTCGTTGTTTAGTGCGCTTGGGCGGCGCGAAACTCCGGAGTTGTGAGATTTGGCAAGTCTTTGCAGTCTGATTGCGCGAGTTTGTTTGCGGTGCCTTTCTTCTGTGCGGACATAGTGCTCGTAGTGCTAGAACCTCCCGACTCTGGAGTGGGCTGGAGTGTAAGTGGGGGTGGGCACACCTTGGCACCGGGGAGTTTACCAACCCCCCCCCTTGTTTTTTTTTGAACAACATCGGGGAATTGGCTGGGGGGGGGCGGGGGGGGTTGAACTTCCAGCAGCCCTGGATACCGTTCTTTCCCTCAATTGAGGAACAGGATATCCGATTGGGAAATACATTATGGGGGAGTTTTATCAGTTTTTGGGGTGGCTTTGCTTGTAAGCACGGAATGAATGTATTTCCTAGCTGCGACCCGAGATTGGGAGGAAAAATGTCTGGCTGCTGGATGCCGCTGGCGACTCATCCTTAAACCTGCGGCTATGAGTATAGCACCCTGTGCCCGATACCAATAGTAGTGTTCCCAAGCGGCTAGTCCGGCTAGTCCGGCCATGGTTTTGAGAAGCCTGGGTCAGTCCGGCTTAAATTATCAACGGCCGCCAAAGCCTGCAGGCGCCCAGCCAACCGCCAGATGCCCAGGTAAAGCCGCCAGATCCAGGGTAAAGCCGCCAGATACCTTGACAACGAGTGCTGCTCGTGTAAAACTCAACACTGATTGGCTGAGCTGCTCGCTTATGACATTTTAAATTGAACTACATAAATTAATAGATAGATACCCGGCAATTCATAGATATTTGCATAAGTCGTCAGGCTGCTGGCTGCTCCCACCTCGATTAGAACAATAAATGCTACACTGTGTGTGTGCTTTTAGATCATCTTAAAGTCAATCAATGTCGCCAGCTTATCCATATATCCAATATCTAGTTCTTGTGTTCGCGTCTTTGACCGTTGCGCATTTATGCGGACACCCCACGATAGCCCTCCGAAAAGTTTTGCCTCTGGAAGTAAAGTTTCTAGCCGAGTGATCACATATTTCAAATGTTGAAACACTGGAAGTCACGTGTATCAACCCTAACCTTAATCTGTAGAAGTGGCTTTCTGCGGATTAAGGTTAGGGTTAAAAACTTGAGGCCTGCAGGTCACCCAGGCCTGGCCCGGCTTTTTTCTTGGGAAGCTGGTTTCCCACAGTCTGGCCCGGCCGTCTCTGGAAAAGCCTGGGTCAGTCCGACGGCACCCAAAGCCGGACGGACTGGCCGGTTGGGAACACTGACCAACAGCTCTGATGTGTTGATTTAAGCGTTGTTCCACTGTATTGTGATTCCCTTTACGCTTAGTCGCGTGCTTGGGGTCGTTCGTTGATTTCCCTATACCTGAGGATACGATGTTTTGTGTTTGCCTGGGCTTTCGGGGCTGGGGGTAGTCAACATGGAGGAAACTGTGCGTTGTTATGGGTGTCCTGTTAGCGTACCTGACGGCGGGGATAAGTACTCTTGCTTGTTGGTATTAAACGGTTTCTGCCTTTAGCACGCATGGCAAATTTCTCCGGTTGTATCATCCTCGTGATAGAGCCGCACACGTCAAACATGACACCTTCTAACGTTCTGGTACAAGTATGAAACGCTGTGACCCATCATAAGAGCAGGGAATGTCCAAGCCAGAGCACATAACGCAGGGACTCATCCGGCATTACCCCCTCTATCCTCAACAGCGGCCGGCAGATGGCACCTGGTAAGTTAACTAGGTTACCGCTAGGTTGCTACATGGATCTGTACTGAGCACCGAGTGAAGGACATTGTGGTGGAAGTTGGAAAAATCTGGGACTTGGAGCAAGAATCTGGATCACAGGTTGTTTCCGTAGAAAAAAAACAACTTTCCAAATTCCAAGGATTATCATGATTGCGGAAAAATGAAACTGCACATATTAAGCCTAATAGAAACAAGCTGCAAAATATTTTTCATAGACTTTGTGTGCTGTGGTATGATTGCTAGTTGGTTGTTCATCTTGTGTGTGAATAACTGGGACCTAATGTGTTAGGAATTGTAACCTTAGGGCTGGTTTACAAATCATACACATACAACTTTCACGATCACTGAACCTTTTCAAAATCTAGACCGGGGTGTGCATAGAAGTGGTTCTGATTTTAGAGAAGTGAGAATTTAGAGGTTGATTTTGTGGGTTTTAGTACGGAAATACGCCAAGACTACTTCTAAATCTCATGTACATAGCACCTCACAGGAAGTGCTCGATTTTGTAGTATGTGCCTAACCCATAAACGCAGAAATGTGATCATGGTGGCTAAGACAAGCTAGTTGTAAATGCCAAGTGTCATCAGCCCTGGTCTGGACGGAATTCTATTACGATCAAATACTCCGAGCTCATCGTTCCTGCTGCACCCACCACATGATGGAGTAACCCCATCGCGGGAGGTCATGTTAGGGCATCTAGTTAGCAGGTGAGTGGAATTGTCACCATGCCGAGGATGCCTAGTGTTTGTAGGGTAGGAAGCCCACTCTGCGAGGGCCACCGCAAACTGTATTTAGTCTTAGCTGAGTTCTCTTTCTCTCCAAAGAGAACAATTACAACAATCATCATTTCTACACATCGAAGAGCGAACACACTTTAGTTTTCCTACCACCTGCTTTCTGTGTCTTTTCTCTCACGTCGCTCCCCTCACGGCAGCCTCACAGTGGTGCTTGTACGGCAGCAGTTGTCCTTGCGTAAGTCTAGACCACCATCATTAAGGACTCCACAAATGGGAATACTGACCGAGTAGTAGCAGAATTGAGTGGCATACAGGATTATCCGTAAACTAGCAAGTTGGCCATGAATCAGGGACCAGAGATCCGTCCCCTGCCTGAAACGGCTCATTACGACCTAACTGTCACCACTAAATACATAACTGCTGTCCTCGACCAATTCGAACAGCAGGATTCCTATGGCCTGTTTGCTGGGGTGCGGGAATATGGAGGCCCAGTTCTCCCGACTCTCGTGTTTGGATTTCGGAAACTCAATGAACTAGAAATCGTTCTCCCACCAACCCCCTACCAGCTACCACTTTTGGTAATTCAGGATTGGATTGCATTGTCAGATAAGTTTGAAGCACCATGGTTATTTGGGCCTGTGAAGGATGCTGGTCGCATAAGATTGGAAGCACTTTCTCTGGGAATTGAAGGTGTGTGGCTTGAAATAAACGACTTGAAGTAACTTATCTGATACAATAGTAGGAAGTCTCGTACGGGCCGGAAGCTTTGGTGGATTCTTGAAGCGAACCACTTCATCTGAAGAGCTTTTCGGTATAACTGCAGCCCACTGTCTACCTGAGGCAACACATGGCACTCGAGTCTGCTGTCCTTCCACTTTTGAAATCACCAGCCGGCTTAAGGAACTATTACCGCGTACCACAATGTGTCCACCAGCCAACCGCCTAGATCTCTGTCAATCGTGGGAGTCCGAGGCGCAATCTATTCTAAACCGATTTAGATTTCAGGCAAATGATACTGGAGTTTCCTTTGTCGGCCAATCTAACAATTATGACATAAAAACTGGGCTTCTTAGCGGTGAACCAGTAGGGGAAATCGTATCCTACCAATTAGGTAGCCACGAAGACCTATTATACCAGTATGACCGAAGACTTGAAACGCTGCATCTGCCCAACTTTTCTGTTGCAAAATCCTGGGAAACCACAGTGGATTGGTGCATTTTTTCCTGTAATGGAAATAGGTAGGCTGAGCCTAATTTCTACTTATAACGATTATTTTGAAGGTTGCTAATTTTCTTAAATCAATAAAGATATGGGGGAAACATTTATGATGGATTCACAATTGACCGAACCGGTTATCTGTATCCTGGTGCAAGGGTCGAGAAAATCGGGCGCACTTCTAGGATAACGCGTGGAAATGTTAACCGTACTTTGGTACAGCATTGGGATGATGGCCATATAATACACGATATAGCTATTATTGGCATTGGAGGACCTTTTGCTGTCAGGGGAGATTCTGGAGGCTGTGTCTTTGTTGAAGAGAATGGGATCTATTATGCTGCAGGAATTCTTACGACCGCGACTCGGCGGGGTTTTATCGCTCTTGCATTACCTTTAGATATCATTCTGGATTGTGCCCAATCTTATGAATGGGCATCGGTATAGGCTGCATTATACCTGTTATGCAGGCCAAAGTCGATGGATTGCGGGCTGGCTACTGTTGGGGTAGATTGAGAGGTGCACTTGAATCACTTTATTTCATGTGTAGCATAGCCAAACAAGTTTCCAAATTTCCCCTTTTCTGTTTCACCAATTACTCCGCTCTCATGTGTATAGTACTGCAGAATCTCGAATAATTGAACAATGTGTGCCCTGTAGTCAAGAATTCCGTAGCCTGGAAAAGGGGGGGCAATCGCGTTGAAAAAAGAGCTGCTTAGCCCCTCTATCCGGCATGGAAAGGCGAAAAACACCAGGCCTTACCAGAGGAGGTAACTCCGGCGACATAGCACATTGGTTAATTATTTGTGATTTTAAATGATTTTATCCACTATGTGGGCACCTCCTGAGTATCTCAACATTCTCTATCTTCAATAACACTAGGTCTAAGACTTATATTCTCTATCTCAACAGAGGTATTACTAAAGATACAGATATAGGGCCGTTGGTGCTTGCTGTGCGGTGTGTTAGAGTATTAATAAATATTGTTCGCCACTATAACTTAATCGTTATTCATTCAAGATTATTCCTGCTAATGTTTGATTAGAGTGAGAGAGTGTACCGGTACATAAATTAAGGTTAAAAGGCCTAAATGGGTATTCTATAAGAGACTTATCTTAGTGTGGGGAATAGCTGGTTGTGACTACGGCAGGGACGAGCTAGCTGTGAATGCCAAGCTTCGTCTGCCCTGGAGTGGACTGAATCCTGTTATCACGAATACTCTTCTACTTTCCTCCTTCACCTTTTCCTTCACATCTAACTCACCAATATTTCTATTCCTTCAAATATTATCATTAAAGGTATAGGCTTGTCACCACTGCCTGTCATTTGTCATTTTTCTTTTTTTCTTGCTACTGACCCTCCTTGCAAACTAGTGGCAGTTTTGCTTTCCCCACGTTTTTCTATCCCGCTCGGCTCGCTTCTGGATACGATGTCAACGATTACCAAAACCTTAAGGCATGTAAAAATGGCAAAGCATGCAGAGTTTCCCTAATTGGTTACAAATAAAGGATTCGATAATATACTAATTATCAGCTTTACAAACAGGTCAACCAACCGAGACCAAGTTGGATTAGGCCAGACATATTATTTGAAAGGGGCAATGCATTCCTACGTCTCAGGATCAAAGATCTTACCCCTGCCCACCAGTGCAGTCTTCAACTTAAAGGAGATAAATGACTATATCAGCACTGTTCTACACTTATTCAAAAAGCAAGATTCGTATGGCTTATTTACCGGTGTTTGCGTGGGCGGTGGGCTGATTGCTCCAACTTTAGTCTTTGGAATTCCCGGAGTTGATATCAATGATATTATGCTTCCACCAACACCAGACCAACTACCTGTCTTGGTGAGACAGGATTGGATTGTAGCAGCGAATCAATTTGACACGATGTGGTCAACTGAATCGGTAAATGATTCGGAGCAGATGCAGTTAGAACCACTGTCATTGGGGATCGAAGGTATTTATATCTATAGATCAATCCTGTTATTGGCTAACATATAGAAGGAAGCCTTGAGGCTGGCAGTTTTGGTGGTTTTCTGAGAAGCTCAACTTGCCACAATCAATATTATGGTTTAACTGCAGCACACTGTGTACCTGGGGCTAGGAGTGGGGCTAGTATATGCTGTCCATCTACGTTAGAAGTCACAGCCCGATTCAACCAGATGTTGCGTTACTCGGATGTGTGCCCCCCAGTCAGCAGGCTACAAAAGAATCCCGATAAGAACTCTGAAGCTCGAGCTTTGGTAGCCGCATATCGTTTTAATGCTTCTGTCACCGGTGTTTCTTTTCTAGACCCAGGAAATGATTTTGAGCTCAAGACAGGTACACTTAGTGGCGCACATGTTAGGGAAATTGTGTCTTACCAGTTTGAAAACCTGCCTGAAAAATTATTCGCATATGATCAGCACCTTCAAGGGCTGGATCTTCCAAGCTTTGGTGTTGGGAAATGTTGGGAAACAAGAATGGACTGGTGTGTTTTTTCATGCGATCGAAATCGGTAAGTATGTTCTAATTTGTACTTGCAACTGAGATATTCAAGATTGCTCATTTGGGGAAAATGGCAAAGATATGGGGGGAATATATACCGGAAATGCTACATTCAGGAAACAGGTGATCTGTATCCTGGCGCACAAGTTGAGAAAATAGGACGTACCACAGGAGCACGGAGGGGAACTGTTGGTCAGGTTTTGTTACAACATTGGGACAGTAGCTTGAATAATATTACATATGAAATTGCGATAACCAGCCGGACCCGTGGAGAAGATTTTGCCCGCAGAGGTGATTCTGGGGGGTGTGTCTTTGTTCATGAGAATGAGATATACAAGGCGGCTGGCATTCTTATCGGAAAAAATATTCTCCGCGATATTGTCCTCGCAACGCCATTAAATATTATTCTTGGTTGTACTCCAAACCATCAATGGCCATCCGTGGAAGTTCTACCATAATTTTCGTGCAGGATAGACTGGTAAGCGGACTCAGGCTGACCCTTGAGCAGACTGGCTCTTGGTTGGACTACCTCTCTAATGGAAAGGTTGATAGAAAACCTGAAGGGATCTTGACGTGGGAACTGTCTTTCCGAAATTGTGTGACCATTTGTGGTTTCAGGTGGACTGGCTGGCGGCTGAAAAGGTTGATAGAAAACTTAAAGGGATCTTGAAGTGGGAACTGGCTCACTGGGGCTGTGTGGACTTTTGTTGTTTTGGGGGAAATGGTGAATCTAGGGGGTAATGGCTTCAGTGTTCCCAACCCGTCTAGTCCTTCCGCCTTTGGGGGAGGATGGGACAGACTACTGCTGAATGTTTTTTTTGGGGGGTACTAGGACTGGCTATGCCTGGGAAGGTGAGAACTGGATGGAATATAGGGGACTATAGTCCCAGCGCTTGGACCTCCTGTACTAGTCAAGCTGAAATCATACACCTCCAAACAAATTCTTTTCACATCATGAGACATCACTCATACAGTCACCCGCCTTCCCCCGTTGCCCCCCACCATCCTCGGTCATCCCTCCCCATTTACAGGCGTCCTCACCCGTCCTCCGCCGTCCCCCCCCCTGCCCTGAACTAAAATGTCTCGCCCTGTAGGGCCCGCTGTCCTGCCCAAAGACGGCCATCCTGCCCTTAGGCCGCCCCGGACGGATTACAGATAGCTGTGCCATCCCGTGGCTGGGAACACTTATTGGCTCCAGTGCATCACCGATGAACATGCGTTAAGAAATCCTGGGAGATATTGACAAGATTCAAATTAGCGTATGTGGTGCGGTGGAGTCGGCAGTGTGGTGAGGTGTGGGTAAAGTGGGTAGTTAATCATGCTTCAATTATCTATCTTCTTGTCTCTCCCTGTTGCTACTTTTTTCCCTTTATTTCTGCTGTATTCAAGAACTTGTTTGTTAGTCTACTAGTTGCACGATGGGGGAGGAGAGGCCAGAGTGCTATTCGGTTACTCATGCGTTAATACTGTATAGATAGGTGGGTCAAGTGGAGAGCTCTGTGGTTACTCTTTTCAATTGATAGCTTGTTCATCTCATATTTCACTGCCACTGATACCCGGGAAAACATGTCATAGTGCAAAAGACTATGTAAAGTGCAAAAGTCTATGTAATGTGCCAGTTTTTTCTTCTTTCCCCTGTGACTAACTCACATAACCCAAGGCCCGTATGTCTGAATTTCTATCCAGGCTGTGGATATTGCAGTGTAATAATTTGGGGATATAATAAGTTGCTTGAGAGGGATGAACCGCCATTTGTTGTTCAAGAGTTAAGATTACTGAGATGGGGGCAGTCTTCTTCTACCTTTGATTCAGACATTTCCATATATATATTTTTCACCACTGCGCTTTTTAGTTCTTGTTATTGCACCGGCATCAAATATCTTAAAATTTGGGCTAAATACTGATCACAAATCTAAATACTCCTTTCAAGGAGAAAGAATCAAGTATATAAAAGATGGACTATTCACTGGCTTATAGCAACTATTGGCAATGAGAGGACCCCTAATTACAAAATCAAGGACTCTCTTCCAGGAGTCTCCTACAAACGATTATGCGATTTATACCACTTCTCAAGTTCTCATACCACACTCCTATCCCCCTTTTACCTGTGTTCTTTTCCACTTTATCAGGCCCCCTACCCAGCCCCCCGGACCACCCACCGTGCGTCAGACACGGAGGTGAATTCCCCAGCATCACCCCAGCATATTCCAAAACAGGAGACAAGCACCCCTCGCGGCGGATAAGGTGCGGTAACGTAGCCCGAGAGGGCGGGCGATTAACAACAAAATATCTCCGCTATTAAGCTCCGCACAGTGTTCCCAATGGGGCACTCCGTGCCTCTTGGGAAACGGTGGGGGCGAACGACTTTTTGTTCTCCGGTCGCATCCAGCGCAATTTCCCATCGATTTAGAGTGAAGGGCGTCTGGCCCGGCAGTCCGCCACCTTGATATTACCCCTGTAATGTCTGGGGTCGGCTTCCCCTAATACACGGAGCCAGAATATGGGCCACACAGCAGCACAATACTCTGAGTACTCGTATTTGGGCTGGTGATATTACCAAGGGGCTTCTCCATGCTCTGAATTTGGCGGAGCTCTGGAATATTAAGTATACTGGGAATCATGCTACATCAAAATTCTAAATGGTTTCTTGTGATGCGGAATCCCCAAATGGAATTGGCATGCCAAATAGATGTTGTAGATAAGGTGGAGCCAGGAAAGGCAAAATGGTTAGAATCAAACTTAGTAGTAAATTGCTGTCAGGAGGAGGAGCGTGCAGTTTGTATCCGGTACTGCCTTCTGTTTTGAACAATTGGCAACTTGACATACTTTTATTATCCGCATCGCAGGCATATATCACATTAGCTTATGCGCCCGCTTCTTTATACTTCAATTGGAGCTATGAATACCGTATTGCTGATTGGATTCGGCAGCCATGAAAATCTCAGCCCAGTTGATATTGGAACCCTGCTGGTATTACGCTCCACTTGAACCAGCCAGCACTCACTGTCTTCTGTCCTTCATTACATTCAATGGTGTTTGCAGACAGTTCCAAGCCCGTGGCCGCCCACCATCCCCTGCCATCTTCTGCCATCCTGGGCATTTTCTCATAGACCATGCAGTTGCCCACTCTCGCCAGTCGTGACTCACAGTTCCCCGCCTGTTGGAAACTATGGTCACGGTTGTGCCCTCATTTTCTCTGTTACAGGGTCGCAAGTGATACATCGTGACTGAATACATCACCCCATGTCCCCTCTCAATATTTGCGCCCCTCTTCTTTCTTCCTCTATTCTCTTCTTTCTTTTCGCTCTCAATCTTCTTCTCTTTGTTCAACAAGTAATCCAAGTTGTGCGCTTACTCTGGAGGCCGCTCTCCTTTTGAACACGTGATGCCGCTCGCTTCCACTTATATGCTCCCATTACCTCTTAACACCGCCATAGACTGTGGTTCCTGCAACCAAACACCTGTTTTCATGTGCCCCTATATATTATTGTTATAGGTTGCTAGGCCCGTCGTTCTTGCCAATCAGTGTTCCCAACCGCCCAGCCCGTCAGTCTTCAGGTGGGGACGGGACTGACCGCGGCTCATAGTCCGTCTTTTTGGGGGCGCTAGGACGGACTACACCAGGGAAGGTGAGGACCGGATGGAGTATAGGGGACTATAGTACCAGCGCTTGGACCTCCTGTACTAGCCAAGCTGAAATCATATATTTCCAAGCGAATTCTTTTCACATCATGAGAAATCACTCTCGCAGTCCCCTGCCCTCCCCTGCAGTCCCCCGCCGGGCCCCTGGACTTGGGAACACTGTTGGTGGTCGCAACCGCCCTCGGATTTTGCAGGCGTGAACGGGACATGCTTTATGGTCCAGTCCGGTCCAGGGTTCTTAGCAGTCTGTCCTTCGGGCCCCTAGACTGTTGGGAACAGTGGTTCCGCACTAGCAATGGAACAGCTTAACCTGTAAAAATGGTTTATTTCCCGCATACCTAAGGTCCTATACGGTTGCAATGGTTCCGTCCAGTTGGGAGACTGTTTCTACTGTGAAAATGACCTCTCCGTTTTGAAACGGTCATTTGTATCAGTGTTCCCAACCGTCCAGGGGCCCGACAGGGCCCGGAGGACGGACTGCCAAGACCCCTGGACCGGACGGGACGGCGGAAAATGTCCCGTCCCCGTCGACAAAATCTAAAGACTGCCGTTATTACCTAGGACGACGGGCCCGGCAACCTGAGACAATAATGTGTGGGGGTGCATGAAGACTGGGGGCGGAGTGCTGGAATTAGAATAAACGGCAGGGGACGGTGGGGGAC